>OCVV012869301.1_pt1 | contig 41305 bp, 39 predicted proteins | sample 1539721 | NCBI WGS metagenome assembly OCVV01 (sample SAMN02144230, study PRJEB22623) | gut metagenome | biome: sheep rumen | host: Ovis aries | place: New Zealand | reverse complement strand
CAACATAACTCATACCTCCCAGCGAGAATTTGAAAATAGTGATAGAAAAACCTTAGTTTAAGTTTTCAATTTGTCAGGGACCATTAATATATTAATTAAGTGGTGTCGTTATTATATAAAAATATGGTGCCTATAATAAGAATAAAGTGCTCAAAAGTTATACACTGTATAGAAATTACTTAAATTATTCTGTTTTTATGGTACTTTTGTCTTTGTCAAATATTATGTTAATGAAAATAAAAAAAATTAGGAGTGCCAAACTCCTAACTTTTTCCTTAGTTACAAAGTAACTATACTATAATTCATTATATTTTTTAGCTCGTCCCTTAGATTTTTCGACTGGATACTTTTTCTCGTTTTGTTCCATTTTGGCGTTGACAATATCATCAACATCTAATCCGAGTTTATCGGCAAGGTTTTGGCAATTAACAATCACATCGGCTAACTCTTCTTTGACTTTTTCAATATTATAGTCGTCGTTCCATTGGAAACATTCTAATAATTCACCAGCTTCAATAATGATTGTTTTAGCTAAATTAGCAGGTGTATGGTACTGATCCCAATCACGGTCAGTTGTAAAGTGACGAACTCTTTCTAGTGTTTTCTTTTTCATATTTAGAATTTTAGCATATTAGAATAAAATAGTAGCAGGGTTAAATTATGGAAAAGAAAATCGAACAAAAATATTTAGAATGGCTCAACTCAGAAGCTCTTTCTAAAGAAGAAAAAGATGAATTAAAAGATTTAGATGGAAATGAAAAAGAATTAACCGAACGTTTTATTGCGGATCTTGAATTCGGTACAGCTGGCCTTCGTGGCGTAATGGCCATGGGAACAAACCGCATGAATCGTCATGTGATTCGTCATGCAACTCAAGGTTTAGCTAACTTCTTATTATTAAAGGAAAAGAAACCTAGTGTTGCTATTGCTTATGACTCTAGATTAAACTCCGAACTTTTTGCTCATGAAGCGGCTCGAGTTTTAGCTGCAAATGGCGTAAAAGTCTATATTTATCCAACATTAATGCCTGTTCCTGCTCTTTCATATGCGGTAAGACAATTAAAAACTTCTGCTGGCATTGTTATTACAGCATCTCACAATCCAAAGCAATATAACGGATATAAAGTTTACGGATCTGATGGATGCCAAATGACAACAAATAACGCTAATGCTGTTTATGATGAAATAAATAAAATTGGCATGTTCGATGTTAAACTCTCTGATTTCGAAAATAACCAGCAAATCTCATATATTTCAAATGAATTAATCGAAAAATACTATGCTTCTGTTCTTTCGCAATCAATCGAAGGACCAGAAGAAGCAAAACGTATTTTAAACATCACTTATACTCCACTTCATGGCGCTGGTTTTATCCCAGTAACAACAGTTTTGAAACGTGATGGTTTTGATCATGTTGATATTGTCGAAGAGCAAAAGAATCCAGACGGAAACTTCACCACGTGTCCATATCCAAACCCAGAAATTAAAGAAGCTATGGATTTAGGTATGAAGTTAATGCTCAAAAATGGAAACGACATTTTAGTTGCGACCGACCCAGATTCTGATAGAGCTGGAGTCGCGGTTAATCAAAATGGCAAAGCAATTATCTTGACTGGTAACGAAATCGGCATTCTCTTATTTGATTTTATTTATCATGCCCGCGTCAAACAAAATAAACTTCCGAAAAATCCAGTGATTGTTAAATCAATTGTTTCTTCAAGTTTAGTCAATCTTATGGGAGAAAAATTTGGTGTAAAAGTTATTGATGTTTTAACCGGATTTAAATGGATTGGTGAACAAATTCTCCTTTTGGAACAAAAGCACGAGGAATATCGTTATATTTTCGGCTTTGAAGAATCTTATGGTTATTTAACAAATGTCGAAGTAAGAGACAAAGACGCCGTTAATGCAGTTCTCTTAATCTGCGAAATGGCAAACTACTACAAACATCAAGGGTTAACACTTCTTGATCGTTTGAATCAACTCTATGAAGAATTTGGTCCATACAAAACACAAACTATTTCTTATGAATTCCCTGGTTTAGAGGGGCAAGCAAAAATGAAAGAAATCATGGAGATGTTACGTGCTAAATCATTTGGTCTTTTTGAGAAGGTGGTTTCTGTTGCTGATTACATGACAAGTATTGAAAAATTCCATGATCACGAAGAAGAAATTAAACTTCCAAAGAGTAATATCGTCAAATTCACTCTTCCAGAACACGAGACAATTATCTTCCGCCCATCTGGAACTGAACCAAAATTAAAAGCCTATATCTTTGCCCAAGAAGGACACATACAGGCTTTACATGATAAATTAGATAAAATACTGAAATAACCAGCAAATCACGATTATTTTACAATGAATTTAAGAACATCATCATAAACTTGTTGGTGTTCTTTTTCATTTAAAATTTCGTGTCTCATGTGTGGATAGACTTTGAGTTCAACATCTTTTACACCGAGTTTTGTATATTGCTTATAAAGAGCGCGTGGACCTTTACCAAAAGCACCACAAGCATCATCTTCACCAGCAATAATTAAAATATGGTTTTCTGGAGAAATCTTCTTTAAGAATTTCTTTTTGTATAAACGGGCATTACCCTTGGTTAATTCACGATAGAAAATGCGGCTTGAACCATATCCACACATTGGATCTTCGCAATATTTTTTAACGTTTTCTTCGTTATAACTTAACCAGTCATTTGGTGTTTTACGATTTTTGACTGATTTTGAATATGAGCCAACTGATAAGTTAGCCATTAATTTAGCTTTTTCGAATTGGTTCTTCTTTGTACAAGTTAATTTTCCAAGTTTGGCACCAATTTTAAATAAGATCTTTGCATTTGGTCCATTAGATCCACAAATAACAATTTTATCGGCGTCTTTAGTGAATCTTTGGACAAAGTCTTGAACAATAAACGAACCCATTGAATGGCCAAAGACAACAACTGGAAGATTAGTTGATTTACGAACTTTTTTAACAATGTCATCAACATTTCGAACAGTCTTAGAAAAGAATGATGGAGGAACAATACCTAGTTTCTTACCATCTTCGGAGTTTAAACCTTGACCATAATGGTCAACACAATAGACATTGTATCCGTTTTGATTTAAGAATTTGGCAAAATCATCGTATCTTTCGGCGTACTCCTCCATGCCGGTAACAATGACAACGTTGCCAACTGGTTTCTCGGCACTCCAAGAGTATCCGCGGAGCAAATCTCCATTAACAGTTTTGATTGAATATAAAGCTTTTTTCATTTCTATTACTCCTCATATCCTTTTGGATTATTTTTTTGCCAATTCCAAGAATCGCGGCAGCAATCAACAATTGTATATTCGGTTTTAAAGCCAATTTCTTTATATGCTTTGTCAGCATTGGCGTAACATTCAGGAATATCACCAGCTCGACGTGGAGCAATTTTGTAATTAATCTTCATGTTATTTGCTTTTTCGAAAGCGTGGACTAATTCTAATACAGAAGTTCCAACACCTGTTCCTAAGTTATAAATAACAAGTCCTGGATTTTCTTCTAATTTCTTTAATGTTAATAAGTGTCCATGGGCTAAATCGACAACGTGGATGTAGTCACGGATACATGTACCATCTGGTGTGTCATAATCATCACCAAAGATATTTAAGACAGGAAGTTTGCCAACAGCAACTTGCGTAACGTAAGGCATTAAGTTGTTTGGAATACCTTGTGGATCTTCACCCATTAAGCCAGATTTATGAGCACCAATTGGGTTAAAATAGCGGAGAATTGCAATGTTATATGAAGGATTCTTCTTCGCTAAGTCTTGTAACAAATATTCAATTTGAACTTTGGTTTCAGCGTATGGATTTGTTGTTTCTCCAATTGGATCTGTCTCGACAATTGGGACATGTTTTGGATTGCCATAAACAGTAGCAGAAGATGAGAAAACAATGTTCTTACAACCATACTTTTCCATCACCTTCAATAAGACTTTTGTTGAACCAATGTTATTGTCGTAATAAAGGTCTGGTTTTTGAACAGATTCACCAACAGCTTTTAAACCAGCAAAATGAATAACAGCAAAAATGTTGTGAGTAGCAAACACATGATCGAGTTTGGCTTCATCACGAACATCGAGTTCTATGAACTCAGGTCTAACTTTCGTTAATTTCTCAATACGGTTTAAAACTTCAACTTTTGAATTACAAAGATTATCAACAATCACAGGTTTGTAATTGTTTTCAATAAGTTGAACAACAGTATGGGAACCGATATAACCCATGCCTCCGGTAACAAGAATTTCTTTCATTATCTATTCTCCAATTCTTTTAATAACATTTCAGAAGTCATTTTTGGATTAACTTTGCCTTGGGTCTTTTTCATGACTTGTCCAACCATGAATCCAAGAGCACGATCCTTGCCTTCTTTATAATCTTTAATTGATTGTGGGTTTTCATCCAACACTTCTTTAATAACGTTTTTAATAAATGATTCATCCGAGATTTGCGAAGAAATACCCAAGATTTGACGGGCTTTTTGAGCATCGCACTTTTCTTCAACCATCTTATTAAAAATTGATTTAGCTTGGTTAGATGAAACCTCATTTTTCTCAATAATCGCAATTAAACTAACGAGTTGTTCTGGGCTAAGTGGGAATTCATTAATCGTGCAGTTATTTTTATTTAAATAAGAAAGCACGTCGACATTAATCCAGTTAGCAAGAATCTTGTACTGTTTTGTTAGTTTGGCGCAATTATCGTAATAAACAGAAATATCTTTATCACTCACTAAAAGTGAGGCGTCATAATCATTAAGTTTGAATTCGTTAAGATATCTTTCTTTTTTGCTTTCGGCAAGTTCTGGACATGAAGCAATGGCATCATTAACAAACTCATCCGAGAGTTTAATTGGAATGATATTTGGTTCAGGGAAATATTTATAGTCAACTGAATCTGTTTTTAAACGCATAGCAATTGTCGTTTTTGTTTCATCGTCATAACGACGGGTCTCTTGAATAACTTTACCACCGCTTTCAATAACTTCTTGTTGACGTTTAACTTCAAAATCAATGGCATTTTTTACATAAGTGATTGAGTTAATGTTTTTAACTTCGACTTTTGTACCAAACTCTTTTGTTCCAACAGGACGAATAGAAACGTTAACGTCGCATCTTAAAGATCCTTCTTCCATTTTGCCGTCACTGACTTCAGAGAAGACAACAATAGAACGAATCATTTCAACATATTTCATTGCTTCTTCACCAGAACGAATCTCTGGTTCAGAAACAATTTCAATTAATGGTGTCCCAGCACGGTTATAGTTAAGCAATGTGAAGTTTTTGAAGTGAAGTTGTTTACAAGTATCTTCTTCCATATGAAGACGTTGAATGCCAATTCTTTTCTTTTCTCCATTTACAACAATCTCTAAATATCCATGAGAGCCGATTGGTCGACGATCCTGGGTAATTTGATAACCTTTTGGAAGGTCGCTATAGAAATAATTTTTACGGTCAAAATGTAATTCATGATCGATACTCATATGAAGAGCATTAGAAACACGAATCGCATCAATAACAGCTTGTTTGTTTACAACTGGAAGTGTTCCAGGAAAACCTAAATCAAGAGGAGCGGTTTGTGTATTTGCTTCTTTACCATAGGTAACTGGCGCAGAAGAAAACATTTTGCTCTTTGTCTTTAATTCAACGTGAATTTCAAGTCCAATAACTGGTTCAAAGTTCATTGTTATTCTCCTTTCGCCACAATATTTTTTAATCCGGTGTGCTTTTCAAGTTCATAGGCAATTTGTAAAACTTGCTTATCTTCAAAAGCACGGCCTGTAAAGTTTGCTCCAAATGGCATACCATCTTTCATTCCTATTGGCAAGGTGATTGATGGTAATCCAGCAAAGTTAGCAATAACCAAATGGTTATCAGCAATTAAATACTCGTTTGATAAACGATCACTCTTCTCTCCAACTTTTGGAGCAATGCTCGGAGCAGCAGGACAATATATAAAGTCATATTCCTTAAGAATGTCGTTAACAGCATTTACAATAACGCGTCTGTTTTTTTGTGCTCTTAAGAAAAGGTCTTTTTGATTCTCTTTCATTAAAGCAAAGTTACCAATAATGAAACGACGCTTAATCAATTCGCCGAATCCGTTTGTTCGAGCTTGTCTAACAACATCTTCGAATGTTTGTCCATTATAATAAGGACCAAATTTAATACCATCCATGTTGGCGTTGTTTGATGTTGCTTCAGCACATGAAATAACAAAATAAGTTGGGAATAAAGATGATAAAATTTTCTCGTCAATTTCCACGAAATCCACCGTAAAACCGGCATTTTTTAACATCTCAATGGTTTCATTAAACTTATCTAAAATGACTTTATCAGAAATGGAATTAACAATTCCTTTAATCACAGCGATTTTTGCTTTTGGATTAACTTTTTCAATATCCTTAGCGTATCCATCAACTGGTTTAACACTTGATGTAAAATCACGATCATCATGACCAGCAAGAACATCTAAAACATAAGCAGAATCTTTGACATTTCTAGAGAAAATACCAACAGTGTCTAAAGATGGAGCAAATGGGAATAATCCGTATCGAGAAATACGAGACCAAGTTGGTTTAAAACCAACAAGTCCAGCATATGAAGCTGGCTTTCTAGTTGAGTCCCCTGTATCAGAACCAAGCGCAAATGGAACGAATCCATCAGCGGTAGCAGCGGCTGATCCACAAGATGAACCACCAACTAATCGTTCGTGTTTACGATCATATGGATTAAATGTCATACCAAGGTGTCCGCTTGTTCCTGTGCCACCCATGGCAAGTTCATCTAATGTTGTTTTGCCAATAGCAACAGCCTTTGCTGCTTTTAACTTTTCAACGACGGTAGCATCAAAAACAGGAACGTATCCTTTTAGGATATTACTGCTTCCTGTTGTTGGAACATCTTTAGTTGAAAAGTTATCCTTGATAACAAACGGAATTCCCCAGAGAGGATTGTTTTCTTCTGGTTCAGTTAAGGAAGCAGCAAAATCAAGAGCTTCCTTTTCCATAATATATTCAAATGCGTTATTGGAATCCTTTTTAGCTAATGCTAAAGCTTCTTGAGCAAGCTCAAGAGGTGATACTTTCTTTGCTACTAATAAAGCGTGCAACTCATCAATTGATAAACCACGATAATTCATTATTGCACCACCTTTGGTAGTTTGATTTGACCACCAATTTTATTATTAGCGTTACGAATTGCTTCTTCTCGTGGAAGAGGCTCTTCAGGGACATCTTCTCTCATAGTTGATGTCGAAACGTCAAACGGAAAAACCATTTGTTCCGCTTTGTCTAACTCTTTGTTCTCGCCAATTATCTTCATTTGAGCAACAACAATGTCAAATTCAGACATTAATGTTTGATATTGTTCTTCTGACATATCGAAGAGTAATCCACGAGCGGCTTGTTTAAGGATTTCAATATTGTATTCTTTCATAATGCTTAAAATACTACTCCATTTGAAGTAATTCTTCAAACTCTTCCTCATTTAATGTTTTGACGCCAAGTTCACGAGCTTTATCTAGTTTTGATCCAGCTTCAACACCATAAACAACGAAATCTGTCTTCTTAGAAACAGAACCAGCAACTTTAGCACCAATGTTTTCTAAAAGTTCTGTTGCTTCTTTTCTTCCATATTTAGAAAGTGTTCCGGTAAGGACAACAGTTTTGCCAAAGAATGGCGAATTTTCATTTGTTAAGTTTTGACCTAAATAATTAAAATTAAGGCCGTTTTGACGGAGATTTTCGATCAAAACACGGTTTTCTTCATTGTGGAAATAATCATAAATTGACTTCGCTGAAACAGGGCCTAAATCAGGAACATTTAACAGTTCTTCTTCGGTTAACTCAAAGAATCGATCTAATGTTCCAAAACGTTTTGCTAGAACCTTAGCTGTCTTTTCGCCAACTTCTTTAATTCCTAAACCAAACAACAATCTTTCCAAAGAATTTTCTTTTGATTTTTCAATTGCTTCTAAGAGATTGTCGGTGGATTTCTTTTGCCAACCCTCACGGTTTAATATTTCATCTCTAAATTCTTTTAGACGATAAATGGAATCAATCGTCGAAATAAAACCTTCATTGAAGAATTCTTCACAAACTTTTTCACCAAGGTTTTCGATATCCATTGCATTACGAGATGCAAAGTGAATTAAACCTTCAATTTTCTTAGCTGGACATGTTGGGTTAACACAGAAATGCATTGCATCTTTTCTAATCAAAGGTGCGCCACAAACAGGGCAAGTATCAATCATTACAAAAGGTCTTTCTGAACCATTACGTTTTTCTGGTAATGGACGAACAACTTCTGGAATGACATCACCGGCTTTTCTTAAAACAATGTAGTCGCCGATTCTTAAATCTTTTTCTCGAACAAAATCTTCGTTATGAAGAGTTGCTCTTTGAACAACTGATCCAGCAACACGAGTTGGAGCAATTACCGCGTTTGGAGTAATCTTTCCTGTTCTTCCAACAGTGAAGATAATATCTTCTAGTTTTGTAACAACTTCCTCTGGTGGGAATTTATAGGCGATCGCCCATTTAGGCGTTTTTGCTGTATAACCAAGCACATCATATTTGGTAATATCATTAACTTTAATAACAATGCCATCGATATCATAGGCAAGACTTGGTCTCTTTTCGGTATATTCAGCAATATAAGCGATTACTTCATCAATACCATTACAGATACGGCGTTCTTTATTGGTTCTAAAACCGATTGTCTCGATGTAATCGAGAGCATCGCTATGTTTTTTAAAACCAAGTTCATCCGCATTAACTAAGTAATACCAGAAAGCTTCAAGTTTTCTTGATGCAGCAATCGATGAATCGAGTTGACGAATTGATCCGGCAGCAGCATTTCTAGCATTAGCTAAAAGGACCTCATGATTAGCTTCTCTTTGGGCATTAAGTTCGTTTAAAGTTTTCTTTGACATATAAACTTCACCGCGAACTTCAAATGGTTTATCTTGAACAACCTGTGTTGGAATTGACTTAATGGTTAATACGTTATTTGTAACATCTTCGCCTGTCGTTCCATCACCACGTGTTGCAGCATAATTCAAATGACCATCAACGTAATCTAGCGACATTGCTAAACCGTCAATTTTCATTTCACACATGTATTCAACCTTCTCTCCACCAATCACATCTCTGACTTTACGATCAAAATCTCTTAAATCGTCTTCATTGAATGCGTTGGCAAGTGAAAGCATCATTCGTTTATGTTGAATCTTTTTAAATTCAGAAAGAACCTTTCCTCCAACTCTTTGTGTTGGTGAAAATGGTGTAATTAATTCAGGGTGTTCCTTTTCAATCATAATGAGTTCGTTCATTAAACGATCATACTCACTATCTGGAACGCTTGGATTGTCTAAAACATAGTACTCATAGTTATACTGCTCAAGAAGTTTAGTTATTTCCTGAGCTCTCTCTTTTGGACTCATGCTTCAATTCCTCCTCTTTCTCGGTGTATTTTTGGATGGCTTCCTAAAATTGATTTTCGGCCATGCTTTTCAAAATCAACTTGGATAATCGTATCATCAATAATTGCCGTAACAACACCTCGACCAAAAACATCGTGTATTGCAATATCTCCGACTTTCCAATCGGTTATTCCGTTATCGACAACAACAGGCTCTTTAATATAATCTTCATCAGATTTACTTTCATCAGCAAAAAAGTCGAAATATTTTGGTTTTGCTGGTGGTTTTTGATAGAAATCCTTCTTAACAAAGGTTAAACCAGCTTCATTAAAGAAGCGAGATCTAATCGATTTAGAAGATAAGACATAGCTATATCCAGAATTACATGTAACGAACAGCTTGTCTTTTGCTCTAGTAAAAGCAACATAACATAATCGTCTTTCTTCTTCCTCGCCGTCTCGACCTTCCTCATCCATAGTTTTAAGAGATGGGAAGATTCCTTCATTAAGACTGACAACGAAAACATACTTAAATTCAAGACCTTTAGCAACGTGAATGGTCATTAAATTAACTTTATCTGCTTCCTTCATTTCATCTTGCGATGTTTGAAGTGTTGCGTTTTCTAGATAATCTTCAAATGTTGATTCTGGATATTTCTTTAAATAATCAACAATATCACTTAATAATGTTTTGACGTTTTCTAGACGTCCTTCTCCTTCATCATCACTTTGGAGATATTCAAAATAACCTATGTGAATGAGAAAATCTTCTAAGATCTTCGGATAGGCTTCAAGGTTTTCATCAAGGCGCTTTCTTGTAGCAACCATCTCATTAATAACCATATTAAGAGCCATCACGTTCTTTGGTTTTAATTCAGTGACATGCTTATCTATTTCTTGAATATATTCAAAATAGGATAAATTTAGTTGACCCTTTTCAAACTTTAATATGTCCATTGCAACATCACCAATGCCTCGACGAGGAACATTGATGATTCTTTCAAAGCTGATATCGTCTTTTTTGTTATAAATTAGTCTAAAGTACGCTAACGCATCCTTAATTTCTTTTCTTTGGAAAAATTTAAGGCCACCGTAAATCTGATAAGGAATTCGACGTCTCATTAATTCCTTTTCAAATGGCAAAGTTAAATAGTTTGCACGATACAAAATTGCTATATCGGAATATTTGGCATTTTCTGCTCGAACAATGTTTTCAATCTTGTCACAGACATACTTAGCTTCGCTATTTGCGTCAAAGCAATCTTCAACCGTGACTGCATTTGTGCTATCACGTTCTGTGAATAGATCTTTAGGAACTCTCTTCTTATTATGGGAAATTAGTTTATTCGCCGAGTCTAGAATTGGCTTTGTTGAACGATAATTTTGATTCAAGATAATCGTTTCTGCCCCAGGGAATGTTCTTGTGAAATCTAACATGATTTGTTGGTTTGCGCCACGCCATGTGTAGATTGTTTGATCCGGATCACCAACAACATAGAGGTTTGTTTTCGTATTCATTAAAAGCTTAATGAGCTTAAATTGAATATCGTTCGTATCCTGGAATTCATCGACAAGAATATTAGTGATTCTGTTTTGCCATTTTTCACGAATTTCCCGGTAATTCTCAAGTATTTGTATGGTTTTCAACAATAAATCGTCGAAGTCTAAAGATAACATTTGATCTTTTCTTAATTCATATTCGTGGAAGAATTCCAAAGCCTTTTTTTCACGTAATACAGCAAACTCATCAAGCACAACATCATCAGCGTAACGACCGTTACATTTGTGATAACTTATAAATCCCGCAGCATATTTAACTATTTCATCATTTTTCTTGAAGCCTTTATCAACAGCAATATTTTTAATTAAAGCCATTTGATCTTCTTCATCCATGATTGTGAAGTTGTTAGGAAAATTAATTACATCAATCTCTTTTCTTAAAAATCTGGCGCACCAGCTATGAAATGTTGAAACAGATAATCCGCCACCCAAACCATGTAAAAGCGAAAGAGCACGCACTCTCATCTCTTCGGCAACCTTATTAGTAAAAGCAATTGCAACAATTGATGATGGCGTAACATTCATTTTTTCAATGAGATAAGAAATTCGGTATGTTAAAACTCTGGTCTTACCGCTTCCGGCACCAGCAACGATTCTTACATATTGAGAATTAGTTGAAACAGCAGCTAATTGTTTATCATTTAATAACGTTGCATAATCCATAATACTTTAACATCCTATTACTTTGTAATATTTTATCAAAAGTATGCGCATTTATAAAGTATTATTTCGTGTTTAAAAATGATAAAACTTCGTTTTCTCCGCTTACTGATTTCACGATTGCCCAATTTTTAACTTCAATAATAGTCGGATATCCAGGAATACAAAAATCAATCTTTCCAAAATTGCCTTTAGGAGTAATTGAACAGAACACAAATTCTCTTGATGCTTCACAAGCAAAATAAATTTTTCTTTTCAAAAGATTGGGAATCACAAGGTCTTTAATTCTTTGACAATGACCGCATGTTCTTGAGAAAAAATAGACATAGTAATGTGCTAAACCAATATTAGGAACATCGTCCCAGAAGATTAGTTTTTCTCCCAAGTCTTCATACTCATAGCTAATTAAACCATAGGTTTCACTAGAAAAATTGCTTGTGTTAGGTGAATCTTGCGACTCCTTTTTGTCAACACAACCATTGAGAATTAGAATCGGTAAAAATGCAAGTATAAAAATTCTCCTCATACTAACTTAATTCGTTTTTTTCGCGAAAATTTGCACAAATATGTAAAATATTTTTATGAAGTTTTTATCTCAGAGGAAATCTGCAGCCCAAATTATTGCTTTAATGGCGATGATGTCAGCTATAAACATTATTGTTTCTGTAGTTGCTGCGTTTTCAGTCATTGCTTCTGTTTTATTAATCATTATTCTCCCACTCACATCGACGATTGTTGTTTTGGCTTGTCCCGAGAAATATTTTCCTATTTATGCTTTGGCAACAATCGGATTATCAGTAGTCGCAACAATTTGGAATCTCGATGTCACTCTCTTTTATGTTGTTCCTTCTATAGTTAGTGGTTTCGTATTTGGTTTCTGCATTAAAAGATCACTTTTTTTTGGGTGGTCTATTGTCATTTCTGCACTTTTGCAAATGGGTATTTCGTTTGCGATCATTCCACTTATAAATGTTTTATTCGAAATTGATTTTATCCATGATTTGCTGGTAATTTTTAAAATTTATGATGAAATTCCTGGAGAAATTTTTATTTGTTGTTCCTTTTATGTAATTTCCCTAATTCAAACGTTTTTATCCTATTTTGTTGTTAAGAACGAAATTGAAAAATTAAAGTCAATGAAAACTGAATCTAACGGAATAAAGTATTTTTCATTCGCTGGTATCTGCTCTTGCATCGTCCTTATACCAATTTCCTTTGTTTCAATCGGTGCTGCTTACACATTGGAATTAGTCGGTATAACTATTGCAGGTTTCACAATCTATGAATTCTTTAAATCTCGATCAAACAGGAGACTCATCATCTCTGCCGCAACGTTACTGATCAATATTTTCGTTGTTGCAATCTTCTACAATATGATTCCTGCTTATTACGGACTTCTTGTGTTCGCGCTCACACCACTGATTATAAACTTATTGTGTTTTTGCTATTTCTTATTGAAGAAACAGCACGATGTTATAAAATAAAATCATGTTTGGCTTTCTAAAAGTCTTTGGTAGAGGTGTTTTATATACCGTATTGCTCCCTTTTATTGTTTTAATCTGGGTTCTTTTTACTGTTTATGACATCTTTGTTTTTATCGTGATGTTTTTCATCTCCGTGATTAAGTGGCTCAAAGGTGGTTCTCCATTTGCAGACACAAAAGAAGATGTTCAAGCGAAAAAATTGCTTTTAGAACGCCAAAATCAAGCTGCTACAACAGAACAAGCAGAACAAAATAAGGATGCGTTAATCGCCGCACTTGCTTCGGCTGTAATTCAAACAACAAATCAACAGAATCAAAGTACAGAACAAACTCAAAATGTTCAAACTTATGAAGCTTATCCTGCTCAAGAAATTGAAAGCAGCGAACCAAACCAAATTGAACACTTTGAAAATAACGAAGGGGAAGAGAATCAATGATTTTATATATCGCAAAGCTTTCTGAAGATTCTAAACGATTAATCATCGCGCTTCTTTTCATTCTCATCGTTCTTTTTGTGATTGTTGGATGTATCGGTACACTCATCAAAAAAATTATGAAGCGACAAGCACAGGGTGCTGATGACATGATGTATGACGTTGTGCGCGCAGGTATTTTTAATAGAAAGAAAGATTTAATAAAATTCGGTATTAAAAAGAACCATTTAGTCTTCTTTAAACAAGCGTGGAGACCATTTATTGTTATGGTCGCTGCATCATTAATAATGATTATCTATTGCATCGCTATGGGTAATTGGAAAGTAAACATTTTTGACTATCAAACCGAAGGCATTGGAACTTTGTTCCACGTCTTTGATTGGACCAACGTTCCTAAGACAAAAATATTTGGTATCGAAGTTATGTCTGACTGGCCACCACTACTTTCATCACCACATTGGTCATGGACAGCTTGGGGATCTTATATCTTTGTTCCAGCAATGCTAGTTGGATTGATTTGGTTCATGATTTGTGTTCAAGCATACATTGCTCGTACATTTAGAATTTTTGGAATAGCAAAAAAGGTGTTCAGCCGTTCAATTGACGACCTCCCACCTCAAGAAAAACCTATTGAACCAATTCAATAATTACTTAGCAATTAAACAAACAATTTCCACAATTAGAATTGTTACTAAAACTACAACTAAACCCAAAACAATGCCGAAAATTCTATTTCGGCTTTTTTGTTTCTTTTGTTCAGCGAGTTCTTCGTCGCTATAAGAGATCTGTGGTAATGGTGTGTTTTCCATGATTAATACTTAATTGGGTCACTTGTTCTTGGGAATGGTTGAACATCACGAATGTTACTCATTCCTGTAACATACATAATTAAACGGTCGAATCCAATGCCAAATCCGGCGTGTGGACATCCACCATATTTACGAGTATCCAAATACCATTCAAGACCTTCTTCACAATGGCATTCTTCCATACGCTTTTTAAGTAAGTCATAACGTTCTTCACGTTGCGAGCCTCCAACGAGTTCACCGACATAAGGCACTAATAAGTCGCATGCTGCAACTGTTTTGCCATCGTCATTTTGTCTCATATAGAAGGCTTTCATTTCCTTTGGATAGTTGATTAAGAAGACAGGACCTTTCACAATTTGTTCAGTAATATAACGTTCGTGTTCAGATTGTAAATCCATACCCCAGAAAATGTTGTTATTTTCAAATTTATGGCCGTTTTGCTGGGCTTTTTTAAGATGTTCGAGAGCTTCTGTATAAGTCATTCTCTTAAATTCAGAATGTAAAACATGATGGAGTCTTTCTTTCAAAGTTTTGTCGATAAAATTATTGAAGAATTCCATTTCATCTGGACATTCATGAAGTGCGACATCAATGCAGTGTTTTAAACATGCTTCAATGCAATCCATATCATCATCTAAATCAGCAAATGCCATTTCTGGTTCAATCATCCAGAATTCAGATGCGTGACGTGTTGTATTTGAGTGTTCGGCACGGAATGTAGGGCCAAATGTGTAAACATCTCTAAAGGCCATTGCAAATGGTTCGACATGTAATTGTCCTGAAACAGTTAAAGAAACTTCTTTAGAGAAGAAATCTGTTCTTGGGTTTTTATCATCTGTAATAACACCGAATGTATTACCAGCGCCTTCGGCGTCATTTCCAGTAATGATTGGTGTATGAACATACAAAAATCCTTCATTTTGGAAGAATTCGTGAATAGCCATAGCCATCGCGTTTCTCATACGGAAGACAGCATTAAATGTGTTAGCGCGTGGTCTTAAGTGAGCAATTTCACGAAGGAATTCCATTGAGTGTTGTTTCTTTTGTAATGGGTAATCAGGATCGACAGTTCCAATAACTTCAAATTCGTGGACATGAACTTCAAATGGTTGTTTTCCATTAGGAGTAAGAACAAATTCGCCCTTAATTCCTAAAGCTGCACCAGTATTTACGTGACTTAAAGACTTGTAGTCTTCAACCACTTTATCTTCATATACTAATTGAACGTTTTTAAAGCATGTTCCATCGTTTAAAGCGATGAAACCAATTGAACCATTATCACGGTTCGTGCGAACCCATCCTTCAATAAAAACACCTTTTAAAGATGCTAAAATTTTCTTATATTCCTCGTCTTCAGAATGAACGAGAGCATATAAATCACTTACTACAACGCTTTGGTATTCCATAATCTTCCTCCGGATATAACTTTTACATTATAACAACAGTTTAAAAAACTGCGATTAAAATGTTTTATATTTATCTATTCGCCAGTTCGGGTCGCACGATACAGAAATTGGAGCAATGACACCCATTTTAAACAAATGTTCACCTAAACGAGCAATCATTGCTGCGTTGTCTGTTGTGCACCAAATTGGCGGAACAATTAAATCAATATCAGTATTATCAAGGCGTTCGTGCATCTTCTCTCTTAAATAAGAGTTTGCTGAAACACCACCCGCTAATACAACTTGTTTTATATCATATCGTTTTAACGCTCTTTCCAATCGATCCATAATCATTCCGACAGCAACATCTTGGAAAGATTTACATAAATCAGGAATGCGAATCTCATGACCACGAGCTTTTTCATTATTTACCAAATTAATAACTGCGGTTTTTAAACCAGAATATGAAAAATCTAATGAATCATCATGCAATGGGAACGGAAGGTCATATGTATGCTTGCCTTCTTTGGAAAGTTTATCAATTGGAATGCCACCTGGGTAAGGTAAACCAACAGTTCTTGCGACCTTATCAAAACACTCCCCAATTGCATCATCTTTTGTTTCTCCAATGATTTCAAAATTCATTGGTTCTTTCATATAAACAAATTCTGTGTTTCCACCACTAACAACAATCGAAAGAAGAGGGAATTGCAGAGGTTTTACGAATTCATTAGCATAAATGTGTCCAGCTAAATGATGAACCGGAATAAGCGGTTTTTGATAGAGAATTGCTAGTGTTTTTGCAACTTGCATACCAACATGAAGTGCACCAATTAAACCTGGACCACGTGTAAACGCAAAAGCATCAATATCTTCTAGTTTTACATTCGCGTTTCTAAGAGCTTCATCTAAAACAAAAAGAACATTTTCACAGTGAAGACGAGATGCTAGTTCTGGCATAACACCACCAAACTGTTGATGCATCTTAATTTGCGTCGCAACAACGTTGCTTAAGAGTTCTCCATCACGAATGATCGCAATAGAGGTTTCATCACAACTAGACTCTAAACCTAAGATTAACGACATAACATAAGCCTCTTCACCATATAAATGGCATCTTCACCATCTGGATAATAGTGTGGTTTTGTAACCACAACTTCATATCCATGTTTCTTATATAAATTGATTGCCGGAACATTAGAAGCGCGAACCTCTAAAGTTACATTTTCAACAATTTCATCACCTTCAGAAGGAAAACATTTTTCCATTTCGTTTAATAAAAGTGTTCCTAATCCTTGATGACGAAATTCTTTTGTTACAGCGATTTGAGAAATTGTTGCTGAATTAAATGTAATCATAAAATCATTGAAGCCAACAATTCTTCCACCGCATTCGACAACCAAAAAATTATTAACTGGGTTGCCCTCTAATTCATATTCAAGATCAGAAAACTTCCAAGGGTTAATAAAACATTCCTTTTCGATCTCATAAACTTGTTCAAGGTCGGCTTTTTCTAGGAAACGTACTTTATAATCCATTACAAAAGCTCCTTAAGATAAACAGGATTAACAACAAAAGGATTTTCTTTTAAATTCTCTTCTTTTAATCCTTTAGCAAGATTTTCAATCGTGTCATATTTTCCAGATTCACGATCAAGATGACTAAGCTCACCGTTAACCACAAAGTCTGGATGCTCAGAAATATATTTTTCTAAATCTTCGTTCGTCATAACACAGTCATTAAGTAAGCATTTATCATGATGATAAACACCAACATATGAACGACCGCTTCTAGCGTTAAATACACAAATGGTTGGTTTTGTTTCATCTCTCAAAAGCGACAGCGAAGAAACAGCGTACACTTTTGTATGCAAAGCATAAGCAAGTGTTTTTCCAATTGTAACAGCGATTCTAACGCCTGTGTAAGAACCAGGACCAATGCCAATTACAACAGCGTTAATATCTTTGTTTTCGACATTGTTTCTTTTAAGAATTGTTTGTAATTCACTAGTCATCATTTCAGATTGACGTTGCCATGCTTCATAAAAGATTTTATCTATGACTTTGCCATTTTTGGCTAAACCAACGGACAAATATTTGCTTGAACTATCTAACAAAACCTCAAACATTATTTGCCCTCCAAAGAATCAAAAACTTCTTTATACATTTCACTATCACTATTTAATTCAAATTCACGTTCATTATCACTTAAGCGCGTAATTTTGATTGTCATTGTTTTTCTCGGAAGAATCTTCTCAATAAAGTTTGGCCATTCCACAAAGGAGATACCTTCACCTTCTAAAAATTCTTCTAATCCAATATCGATGTTTTGATTTTCTAAACGATATGCATCGATATGGAATACATTTGGTTGAACTTCAAAATAGCATTTCAAAATGTTGAATGTTGGAGACACAACATGTTCTTGATAACCAAGTTCTTTTAAAGCACCACCAACAAATGTAGTTTTACCAGCACCAAGATCGCCGGTTAGTAAAACGACACTACTTGGTTTTAATAGTCGAACAATTTTTGCAGCAATAGCTTGTGTTTCTTCTTTAGATTTTGAAATCACTTTGTATTTCAACATAAAAAACCCCGATACATTATAGCAAAGTTAAGAAAATATATTTATAATTATTTTCATGATTAATGAAACAACAGTTGTAATTGTTGGCGCAGGTCCAGCCGGTTTATATTTTGCAAATCTTTGTGAAAAATCAAAAATCGACTACATTTTAATTGACGCTTCAAATGAAGTGGGTGGCCAAATAACACATCTTTACCCAGAGAAAGAAATTGTTGATATCCCTGGAATTAAATCCATTATTTCTAAAGATTATATTTCTAAACTCATCAATGGTGTTGATAAGTCAAAAATTTACTTAAATACAAAAGTCGAAAAAATTGAAAATAGTACCGTTTTTGCTGGTGATTTTGCTATAAAAGCCAAATATATTATTCTTGCTGTTGGTCTCGGTTTTTCATCTCCTAGACCACTTGGGGTTGAACACGAAAATGAATGTTCAAATATCCTTTATCATTTGAAAAAATTTGATTTCTTAAAAGATAAAAAAGTTGCGATTTTTGGTGGAGGAGATTCGGCATTAGATTGGTCAAAAGAAATTTCTAAAATTTCTAATACTGTCCATCTTATCCACCGTCGTACAGAATTCCGTGGCAACCCAGAAACAATCAAGGATTGTAAAAACCTTACTATTCACCTTCCATATGTTCCATATTCTATCGAATATAAAAACGGAAAAGCTACTTCTGTAACAATTAAAGAAGTACTTCCTGAAGGCGAACCAGAGCATCTTGAAAAAATCGATGTTGATTACATCTTAGTTAACTACGGAAATGTTGCCGCAAACTGCGACTTTGGTTTTGAGAAGCAAGGTCTATTTGTTAAAGTCGATGAGAATTGCCGAGTTAAAGACAATATCTTCGCAATAGGCGACATCTGCGACTACGAAAATAAAAAAAGACGCATCGCGCCTTCTATTGCTGAATGCGATAAGGTTTTCAAGCTTATTCAATCTTAAAATCCTTAGCAAATCTCGAATAATATTCACGAATCTCCTCATCATTAAATGGAGATTCTTTCTTTTCTATCTTCTTATAAACTTCATCAACCGAATGGGAAAGGATATCCATAATATCTTGTGAATAGCCTTGTTCCTCGGCGTGCTTTTTATATTCAGAGACATCAAGAAGCTTAATTGATCCATCAATAAATTTCTTAATATCTAAATCGTAATCAATGTATTTAATATAGCCTTTGTCATAAATTGCCGGCGAAGCGATATTTACGTAATAGGAAATACCTTCTTCTTTAAACATGGCAATCACATTAAACCAGTGTTTCTTAGAAAGAATAAACATAGCAGGTTCTTTTGTGTGCCATTTACGACCATCAGCCTCAATAACTGATGCACGAATCGAAGCTAGCACAAAATAATCATCGTTATCTTCCACCACATAACCATGTGACCATTGACGATGTAGTTCTTGATTGTGCTTATAGGCCTGGATAATGACCCACTTCTTTTCTAGTGACATTAATCAAGTTCCTTTGCTAACTGGCAGGCTTTTAATACATCCTTTTTATAGCCTTTAACTGGTTCCTGGTTGAATGGTCGATCTAAAGGAATAACCATTAAAGGATCATCATAACCAAGAGCAATATAGGTTGTTCCTGGTTGAATGGAAATTGCAATATCAACAAGCTCTTTGTTTGGCTTCATTGAATTAACAATTTTCATCACCTTTGTGTTAAGTGTTTTTTCCCATTTTGAGTCATTGGAATAAATCGCCATTGTGGTGTCGTCTTTAACAACTTTGACTTCTTCTAAATTGGTTGGAGGAAGTGAGCGTTGGTCACCTTTTATATAAATATAAATAGGATCCTTTCCTTCATATTTGTTTCCGGTGACAAGATATTTTCCAACGAAAATTGGTGCGACACGTTTATCTGTTTTAACAGAACCGGCACAGTCACAAACTAAAACTGGTTTTTGTTCATATTCAAATGTTGTTGCACCGCGACTACGAACTTCTAAAACGTCTTTATAAAGATTGCTATCTAAAAAGAGGTGATCCTCAATTTTACCCGGGTTTTCAAAGACAACTTTATCAAAACTTTTTGACCCGAAAACATACTTGTTCATGTTTCCGTAGAAAATGGAGAAATAATTTCTCATTTTTTGAGTCATTTTCTTTCGAGTAAGGAAGGAAAATCCTAAAACACATCCAAGAAGGACTACAGCAACCGAAATCATGACAGGAAGTTGCCATGCGGCACCTTGTCCGACATTTGGAATAATGATAAATGTTCCAACCATTAAGAACATCACAATGAAAAATATAATTGATTTAAGTCTGTTTCCACTACGATATTCACCAAGAAATTTGACTCGTTCATCTTCGATGGCTTGTAATTCTTCACTATCGTAAACTGGCTTAACTGGTTCAGTTGGAGTTTCTGGTGCAGGAGTTTCTTCTTTAATTTCTTCGGTTTTTGGTTGTTCTTCAATAGAAGAAGTTTCCTCAGTTTTTACTTCTTCTTTCGCGACTGTTTCTTTTTTCATATGATCACCTATTTAATCATAAATAAATTGTATATGATTCAATACGATTATAGTAGAAAATTATTTTTCTACCGGGAAACGTTTGTTAACCATGATCATTGGACCATAAATTGCTGCTAATGCAACAATTGCAACAGCCCCAGAAATAAAGACATATAAAACGTTATATGCCATCGCGGCTTTAATATCGTATCCATAAATAATCATTGATGATGTGCATCCACCAACAAAACGTAAAACTGTTGATAGAATTCCACCTATAACAATAAAAAGAATTCCTTTAAAGTTATATCCATTTTGATCTTTTCCAAAAATAAGTGGTTGGAAAAATCCCAAAATACAAACAGATCCCATACCTAACAAATAGTCGAATGGGAATGTTGCGATTCCATAACCATCAGTTAAGCAACTAATTAATCCGTATGTAATTCCGGCTCCGATAAAGCCTTTGAGTGGTCCTTTTCTTAAAGCCAAAATCATTAGTGGGAGCATTTGGAAATTAACAGATCCACCGCTTTCACCAAGTTGAACAATCTTAACAAAGTTAAGAACTAACGCCATAGCGATTAAAACACCGATTTCAGTGATATCAACTGCAGTAATTGAAACACGGTTCGCAGCAATTGATAAAGCTGCTAATCCAGCTATGAAAAATGCCACAATTGGTAAGGTATAACAAAAGAAAATATCGTGTGGTTCATAACCGAGCTCATAACCACTTGAAACATATAAGTCATTTGCTGCAATATCACGAACAACGATTGCGTTGATGGCGCTTAATAAAAAGAGCAGTACCGCTGCAACATAAAAATTCTTATTCTTGTTACCTAAAAAGATTGAACCACAAGCAAGAAGTGGGAAAATCAGGTACGTAATAATAAAGAACCATGTGGTTGGTTTACTAAAAGATCCGCCAAATAAAATATCTCCAAGACTAAATGATGGATAAGTTTTTACTCCGTCAATTTTGACTTTAACATCAAAGAATGTTCCAATAAAAGAAAGACCAAGTAAAAGCAAAACAAAGCCAAGAATACATAATGGCATAAATTTAATCATCTTTTCTCTTAGTGGAGAGTATTGTTTCTCTGTTTCTTCCATAAAAAAATCCGCCTTTCTCTTGCGGATAATAAACAAAAAGTTCACCTCCGCTAGCATTACCTAGATCAGGTATGGTCAATTCCGAAGAAGGAATAATCTCAGCCGAGTTCGCTCAGCACCCGTAAATATTTTATGATTAGATGTTCGACCATTCAATCTTTTTAGATTTATGATCGATTAAAAATTGGTTTGCTCTAGAAAACTGATGCTCGTTAAACCATCCTCCATGATTGGCTCCTAATGGCGATGGATGCGAAGATTTTAAAACCAAATGTTTAGGATTTGACAGGAATTTTTCATATTTTTTAGCAAAATTACCCCACAACATAAAGACAATTGGTTGTTCGAGGGAATTCAAAAACTTAACAACATCAAGCATCAACAAATCATACTCTTTTCTGTGATGCGAAAGAGCTTGTCCAGCAATAACGGTGAGATAGGCATTAATTAAAAGAACGCCCTGTTCTGCAAGATAAGTCAAATCACCATTTTTAAAATCTACTTTGCAGCCAATATCGTTATGAATCTCCTTAAAAATATTAACTAGACTTGGAGGAGTTTTAACATCTTTTGGAACGGAAAAAGCTAAACCTTGGGCTTGTCCAGGTTCATGATAAGGATCTTGACCAATGATTACGACTTTAACATCTTCTACTGGTGTTAAATCAAACGCACGAAAAAGGTTTTCTCTCTTAGGGAAAATCGTTTTTGTTCGATATTCCTCATCAAGGAAAGACATTAAACTTTTGTAATATTCTTTCTTTTCTAATTCTTGAAAAAAATCAGACCAAGTTTTCATTGATTAAATTATAATTTTCTAAACATTGATAAACAATGTATAATTGTTTCAAATGAAAAAGGTATTGATTGTTTTTAACCATCCAGCACCTTATAAAGTTCGTTTATTTAACGAATTGTCTAAAAATATGGATTTATCCATAATTTTTGAGCGTTCAGGAAACAAAGACCGCCAAAAAGCTTTTTATTCTGAAAACAAATTTGCTTTTAATCAAATCAAAATCCATGGTTTAAAACTTGGAAACGAAAACTTCATTTCGTCTGGTGTAAAAAATCATATTAGAAAGAATCAATACGATCTTATTGTAATGAACGGATATTCTCAGTTTGCTGAAATGAAGGCTATTCGTTACATGCAAAAGAAAAACATTCCATATGCCTTATTTATTAATGGTGGAATCATCAACCACAAAGAGTCTAACTGGAAAAAGAATTTAAAAACTTCTTATATTTCCAAAGCTAAATTCTATCTTTCTCCAGATAAAGAATCGAACAAATATCTTTCATATTATGGTGCCGATGAATCCAATATTTTTAATTACCCTTATTCGACAGTTTATGAAAAGGAAATTATTTCCAAGCCTTTATCTGAAAAAAAGATTTCATCACTTAGAAAAGAATTTAACATTGAAGGAAACAAAATTTATGTTTCTGCCGGCCAACTAATCAAACGTAAAAACTATCAGGTGTTAATTGAGAATTGGAAAGACATGCCAAAGGACTACCATTTGTATATTTATGGTGATGGAAAAGAACATGATCTCTATTCAAAAATTATTGAGGATTTGCATTTAAATAATGTACATTTGCATAGGTTTTTGCCAAAAGAAGAGCTTTTTAAAATCTTTTCAATTTCCAATTATTTTATCTTCCCAAGTAACGAAGATATTTATGGACATGTAATCAATGAAGCACTGTCTCAAGGACTTCCTGTTATTTCAAATCTTAATGTTAATTCAGCTAAAAAGTTGTTAACTAAATCGACGGGTGTTTTAACTAACGACTTCAGTGCTAAAAACATTTTAAATGTTTCTTCTCAAATTGATAAAGATTGTGATTTTAATGAATGTATTAAAGTTGCTAAAGAAAACACTATTGAAAAAATGTCCGATTCTATTAGTAAAATACTATTGGAGAACTAAATGAACGTTATTTTTCTAACCTCGTCTACATCTGAACGTGTTTTCCAAGAAATTTGCCGGGAATCACCTGTTTTACCAAACCCAAGTAACCAAAATTTTTATCATAAAGTTATTAAAGCAGTCTCTTTCTATGAAAATGTCGAAGTGGTCTCGCATCGACCTTTTACAAAAGGAATGGTTCTTCCACCAGTCGAAGATGGCGATGATGATCGTGTTCCTTATCACTACACAAAAATAAAAAATAGCATCATCTATAAAGTCTTTGATGAGAAAAGGGAAATTATTCATAAAACGATGAAAATTCTCGATTCTTATCTCCATAAAGATTGCATCATTGTGGTTGATGTTTTAAGACGAAATTTATTAAATGCGGCATTGAAAATTAAACGTAAAGAACGTATTCCAGTTATCGGAGTTATTACAGATAATCCACTTAATTTAAGTAATGCAAAAACCCAATTTGCCGAATCAACAATCAAGAAAACAGCAAAGCTGGATGGAATTTTAGCTTTAACTGATGGTCTTTTAAATGTTTATGCCGTTAGTGATAAACCACACTACATCTTTGAAGGAATTGTTGAAGACATCCCTCCATTTAAAAAAGAACCATTGGGTGATTATTTTGCTTTTGCTGGATCTTTATATGAAAGATATGGTGTCAAAACTCTTATTGATGCTTTTAAAGATAATGAATATAAAGAGAACCTTGTTATTCTTGGTAACGGCCCGTTAAAGAATTATATCTCTGATTTAAGTCAACATAACCACCGCATTCTTTATCTTTCCCAACTTAGTAAAAGTAAAACATATGCTATTGAACAACACGCCATTGCCAATATTAATCCAAGACCACTTGATCCAATAATTGATTCGGAATCAATCCCATCAAAAATGCTCGAATACTTAGCAAGTGGTGTCCCAACAATTTCAACTAAACACCCACGCCTTTATGATTTATTTAAAAATGATGTCTACTGGATTGAAGACTGTTCAATTGAAGGAATAAGAAAAGCTATTTCTGATTTCATGAATGTCTCCAGTAGCAAAAAAAATAAAAAGGCCTTGTCTGCTAAAACAAAGGTCTATTCAATGTATGGTGGTTTAGTTCAAGGAGAGGCAATCTCTCACTTCTTAAATTCTTTTAAAACATCAAAAAGCTGATTAGTTAATTTTTCAGCTGTTAAAAATTCATTGAAATAACGCATATTGTTAGTTCCCATATGCGTTTTTTCTTCTTCTGAAAAACCACACAATTTTTCAAAAATATCCGCAATTTGCTGTGGATTTTCATCGGCAAAAACTGTTCCTTTTGCTTTTGAAAGAAGTTCTTTAGCGTCACCTTGAATAACACCGATCAAAGGTCTTCCATACTTCATATATTGAATGGCTTTATTAGGAATAGTTTTTCCAACAGTTCCTTCATTTTTTAAAGACACAATTAACGCGTCGGCGTTTTTGTAATATCTTTCCGCTTTCTCAATAGGAAGAGCACCAACGTATTCCACTTTATCTTCAAGGTGTTCATCCTTGATTTGTTTCTTGATTTTTTCAAGGTTTGTTCCCATTCCCATCAGATAAAGTTTTGAATCATCTCTCTTAAGAAGTTTCATTGCTTCAACAAGTTCGTTTGTTAATTGAAGTGTTCCAATGTTTCCAGCATAAACAAAGTTGTGCTTTTTTTCATAAACAATTGGTTCGAGATTTTCTTTCGAATTTAAAATTGGTTGATATACAACAGGGAACTTTTTATCACTAATCTTTAGAACATTATTAAAATAATCCTTAAATGATGGTGAGGAAATAATAATTTCATCACATTTTTCATATAAAGATTTCGACCATCGATAGAGAATTTTGTAGACAAGAGAATTCTTTCTAACAGCATGTGTTACTACAGTTGATTCAGGCCACAAATCTTGACAATACAAGACATGAGGAACATGATGCTTTTTGGCATATTTTATTGCTGCAGCAATTGAAATAACAGGGGATAACGATATTGATAAAACAATATCAAAATCATCATCAAGCGATCTGACTTTTCTTTTTGCGTTTCTATGAAAGGAGAGGTAATTTCTAATAATCGAAAGACGAGAATGTTTACGTGGGAAAAGGTTAGTTCTTAAAACTCTTACTCCATTGGTATTCTCTTCTTTAACTTTTTTATATTCTTTAAGAATATATCCGTAACCATAATTTGGTTTACCAGTTAAAACAGTAACTTCATTTCCGAGCTTAACAAGTTCCTCGGCAATATCCGTTGTCGAAAAACGTTCTGGATAATAAAACTGAGTTACAATCAAGATTTTCATAGCAAAATTATAATCATTATTGATTAAAAACAAAAACAGACAAATGAATTATTTTTTGTGCTCTGCCTAAAAATAATGTAATATCTTTTTTGTACAAATGAAAAACCAAGTTCAATCAAACGTTATCGTAAACCTTATTCGAACAGTAACGATGACATTATTGTCCTTCGTTACTTTTCCATATGTTTGTCGTGTTCTTGGTGATTCAGCTCTAGGTGCATATTCATGGGCTGCTGCTTTCGTTTACTACTTTGTAGTACTAGCAAAAGTGGCCATTCCAAATATTGCTGTTAGAGAGTGTGTGAAAGTTAGAGATAACCCGGATGAACTTTCGACTAAGGTTCAAGAGTTTTTCATTATTCAAGCGATCGCAACACTTCTCTCGTTTGGTTTAATGACACTATTAGTCTTTACAATTCCGGCCTTGCGAGAACGCAATACTTTAATTTTTATTCTCAGCATCAATTTCCTAACAAATGTTCTAACGTTTGAATGGTTATTCCAAGCGTTTGAAAAACACACTTATTTAGCGATTCGTTCAATTATTATTGCCTCAATTGTTGATATCATTATTTTCGCCGTTATTAGACGTCCTGAAAATGTCATTCTTTATTCATTCCTGGTTGTTTTGACATCAATATTAACTATGTTAAGCAACCTCATTTATCTCCCAAAACTACTCAAACTTAGAAAGTGTCGTCCGTATAATTTCAAACAATACATTCCAATTTTAGCAACGCTTTTAATCATTGCTTTTATTGGTTCGTTATATGACAAAACAGATACATTTATTTTGGGTTTAATTGATCCAAGTAAGTCTGCTGTTGGTTCATATACAGTCGGGGTTAAATCAATCGAAATTGTTTTAGGAATTGTAATGTCACTAAGTGCAGTATTTATGCCTCGAGCTGTTTATTATCAACAGAAAAACGATGAGAAACAGTTCAATAACCTAAACATGTATTCTGGAAACATTACAATGATTATCGTCTTACCAGCAATAGCCTTAGCCACTACTTTAGCTGTTCCTATAACAAGAGTCATTTCTGGTTTAACGGGTTATGATGATGCCGCAACAATTTTGATTGTTTTAGCAAGTATGATGATCACTTTCTCTGTTTCAAATATCATTTACACTCAAGTTCTTATTCCTCAAAAACGAGAAAGCCTTTATTTGTATGTCATTCTTGGATCCGTTGTTTTAAATGTCACTTTATCTGTCCTCTTTGGGCTTGTTGTGATGAAAGATCATCCTGCTATCGGTGTAGCAATTGGAACGGCTGTTTCAGATTTATTAATGGTTGGAACTCTAATTGGATTAACTTGGAAGAATTCCAAACAAATCATCTTTAATCTCAACACAATTAAATTGGTTGTTTTGGCAGGTATAGTGGCTATCGCAAATATCTTTATTAGGCAACCAATTGAACAAGCATTTTTAAAAACAATGGATTACGAAACCGCTTATATGATCGAAATTGTTACCATATTCTTAATCGATGTTGTTATTTATGTGGCCGGATTAATTTTATCTAAGGAAAAATTCGTCCGTTCCTTAAAATTGAAGAGGTAAAAATCCATGGCAAAACTTCAATGTTTTAGAAATATCCTCATCAAAACCTGTCCGGTTTTTTACGTGAAAAAACAATACAAATACATCACGCATCATAAGCTGAATTTAAAAAATCCAGTTCGATATACAGAAAAACTTCAATACTTAAGATTGTTCGTTTATCCAAAAGACGAAGAGGTTATTCGTGCCGCTAGTAGAGACGGAGCAAGAGAATATCTACGTGAGCAAGGGTTTGAAGATATCTTAATTAAATCTTATGGAATCTTTGATCATTTCGAAGATATTGGTTTTGAAAAATTACCAAGCAGATTTGTCCTTAAGTGCACACACGCCTGCGCTTTCAATATAATTGTAAGAGACAAATCTAAATTTGATATTGAAGCAGCTCGCAAGAAATTTCATAAATGGTTAAAAACTAATTATGGAAATATGACTTGCGAAAAGCACTATTCACCAATCAAACCAAGAATCATTGTTGAAGAATATATCGGTGGATTAGAACATCTTCCAGTTGAATACAAAATTCATGTTTTTAATGGCGTGGCTAAATCAATGTATGTTGTTACGGGACGAGGAGAAGATATTCGCTATAACAACTACTATATTGATTGGACTCCGTTTGACGGATCACAGTTTAACGGATGGAAGAAAACTGATTACGAATTAAAGAAACCAGAAAACTGGGATAGAATGGTTAAAATCGCTGAACGATTAGGAAAAAACTTCCCATTTGTTCGAGTTGATTTATACAACATCGATGGGAGGATTTATTTCTCTGAACTTACGTTCACTCCAGCTAAAGGAACATTAATTCTAGATGACGATAAATGTGACTTTGAGATGGGTGAGTGGCTTGATATTTCTAAATACTTAAAGAATTAATACCACCTTGATCCTGGGAAAAGAATTTCATAGAGCATGATACTAAAGTGCTCTTTTTCTTTATTTGGATCGCTTGTGTAATCATCAGTGATATTGTATCCAGAATATTGACTTAAATCCTTCAAAGAATATTCAAAGGACATCGCATCAGCACCATTGATTTTCTCGACTGTTCCTTCATCAAAAGGAACTTCAACATAAGTTGTACTTCCACCATTATCGGAAGAAATTTGTAAATCATTGAAGACCATATCAACACGGTCATAGGTATTTGTTCCTTCAATACGAATATAGAACTTAAATGTTGCGTCAATTTTTACGCTACGAATGCGCGCTTCTTCACTCGCGTAATTAATAGTAGTTCCACCACGGAGTGCGAAAGCAAACGACTCACTTCCACGATATTCTTTTGGGAAGAAAGTGGCATAACCAGTTTTGTTTAATTGGACTCTTGAACGAGTTGTTAAGCCATCACAACGGAGACGTCCGTCGTATAACTTGGAAAGATAACCATAGGAGAACTTATCTTCTTCTTTGATGAGGTTTTTCACTTCAAAACCGTATTCTTTTCCATCATTAATAATTCCAGTAGAAATCTTAAAAGGATTGGAAATTGTCGAGATTTTTCCAATTTCTAATTCTTTAACACCATTCCATTCTACATAGTAATTTTGATCAAAATCCGATGAGTTATATCGGCCAGCTTCAAATGCCTCTTCGGTCTTTCTACAACCAACAAGGATTAATGCTAATAGAGGAAGAACTGCATAAATCTTTTTCATTCTTTTTCCTCCTGATCACTATCACTAAAATCATATTCTTCGACGGCTGAAACACCTGTTCCAACATCTTTTGTTTTCTTTTCTTTCTTTTCAAATTCAACAGGAGCAATCTTCTTTGCATTTGCAACATAGCCAACTAGGAAAAGCAAAACCATAAATGGTGTTGAGCGGCTAAAGGAATTTAAATACTCCTTCACATGAATTAATGGGAACGTTTCAAACGCCACTGAATAATAAAGAACAAAAACAATGAAGAAAGTTAATAACACTGATTTTGTTGAAAAATTATCGCGACTATTTTTTAAGTATCTTCCAGTTGAGAAGAATGAGAATACACCAAATGTAATCAACGCGATTAAGGCAAAAATTCCACCTTCTTTTAGAATCTCTAATTCAAAATGTCCGCTTGAAGAAAGTAGGGCATCATATGTTTGCCCATAAACATCATCAATGTTTCCGGAATGGAAACCAAATAAGTTATAAGGTTTAAACGCAGGTGATAAAACCGCGTTAATCTTGCTCATCACATGGTTAGTGTTAAACACTTTGTTAAGGAAAGCGTTTTGGGCAAAAATTGATGTCGAAGTAATGTTATTGATAATAACAAGAATAGCAAATAAACATCCCAAACCGAGAATAACAATAAATGCCCATTTTAATAATTTTTTAAAGAGGTCGTTATCTCTAAAGAACTTATAAACAACGCCAATAACAAGAACAATTGCTAAGAAAATAATTCCAGTAATTGATGTTACTGTAACAATCGCAAGAATTGAAATAACTGCATACAACGCAACAACAAGGAACTTCTTTGTTTCCTTCTTACGATCGATAAAGAACAATGCTGGAATTGAAGCAGATAACAAAACAGCAAATTGTGTTCCATAAGAAATTGTTGATTCATAGAATTTCAAACCAACAAGAACATTCATTTCTTTAGTGAGATTAATAACTTCACCTCGATAGTAGCCGTCAGGTTTTGATGAGAAGATCAGCGGATAGAACGGCCCATAATCAAACCATGTAGCAAATGTATTAATAAGAATGAGAAGAGCTAATCCGCCTCCAATGCAAATCAATGCTGTTTCAATATTGAATGATTCATTTCTTCTTGCGGCCAATCCCATGAAGAAGAAACCCATAATTCCTAGCAAAGAGCAAATATTTTCAAGAATCTTTCCTTCGAAATAATCTGATCCAGCAAGGGAAACCAGTACAGCAAAGATAAATAGTGGGACAATGAAAACTAGAAGGTGTAACAATTCACCTTTTTTAAATTGGTTTCCACTAGTTAACAAAGCAAATGTTGCAACTAAGAAGCCCGCAATATGAAAGACGATATTAATCCCGCCTAATCCAAATGTTGTTAAAGCAAGAACTTCAAAAATAAGAAATGCAACAATTCCCTCGTATCCTTTGAACGATTTTTTCGCGGTCATACGTTAATTATATTACTTGTGATAAGTTTCGTGATTTAAAATTTTAAACGAGCGGTAGATTTGTTCCAAAAGAACCAATCTAGTCATCTGGTGTAAGAATGTCATTTTGGATAAGGAAACAGAAGCATTTGCTCGCTGTTTTAATTCATCAGAAAGACCATACGATCCGCCAATGACAAATGTTAAAAAAGACCCAGCAAATTCCATCTTTTTTTGAATAAATTCTGCAAATTCTTCAGATGAAAATTCCTTGCAATTCAGGTCTAAATTTATCAAAACATCATTATTTTTAACAAGTTTCAAAACTCGTTTTCCTTCTTCGTTTTTAACTCGCAAAATTTCAGATGAATTTGGATTATCTTTTACTGGTGAATCAGCCACTTCAACAATTTCAATTTCACAATATGGTTTAATCCGTTTAACGTATTCTGAAATACCAGACTTCAAATAGTCTTCTTTTATTTTACCAATGGCAATGATTCTAATTCGCATGGAACTATTATACTTCTTTTCTATATTTATAAAAAAGAAAACTCTAGCAAGTGACTAGAGTACATTTTCCATTGGTGGAGTCGGCGGGTATCGCACCCGTGTCCACAGAAGGCCCCACAATAACGTCTACAGCTTAGACGATATTAAGTAATCTCGTATGTTCGTTGCATATCGCCTGCTTGAACAATACAAGGTTCATTGTAGTTCGACAAGGATTAGCGAACCAACTGTCCTCATCTATCCTTTTGGTATGACACCTACTTCAAGCGTGAAAGGCTAAAACCTTGAAGGGCGCTCTGTCCGGCGTCTAGCGTCGGTCCCTATGTCGGGTAGCTTAAGCTAAGCAGAGAGATTGAGCTCTTGGAGCTCTCATATAACTGTTGTCAGTTATTTTGTTTTGATGATAGCGTCATCACTCGGCTGCAGTTAATGCCAGGCAATCATCCGTGTCGAAACTATATCGACCCCAAATGTGTGACTATCTTATCACGCTAATTAGTTTTCTACAAATAATTATTTGTTTTGGCCAATTTCTTTGATAACATATATTGCGCTATGAAAAACTTTAAATTAATCCTCAAATCTTTAGTCTCAAATAATGCTACAGTGGAAGGTGCTCGCCACCGCCCATGGTACTTCGCAGTAATTATTTTCTTTGTTTCACTTATTCTCGCGTTAGTCCCAATCTTTGTCACAAATATTTCTAAACGCGGTTCTGACATTGTGAAAACTTATAGTTATGACATGGATAATCTTTCCTTACGTTTCTCTGAAGCTATTAAGGCAAAGAACGTCTCTTTAGAAGTCAGCTATAACGAATCTGAAAAGAAAAATATTCTTGTTGACCATGGAACATGGGCAGCCGCTTTCCCAGAAAACGTTTATACTTTCAAAGATCAATCATTCTATTTCTTTAATCACAAGAACGAAGCTGGTCAAAACGACTTCCAAGTCTACTATCTTGAAGATATGAGTTCACAAACTCTCTCTGAATTTGCAAAAGCAATTGAACAAAGCAATAAAGATGCAAACACACCTCTTCCAAGCTTATTCTTATTAACTCGAAAACAATTTGTCGCCTATTTCTCTAATCCACAAAGATCAGCTGTTATTGGAACAATTGTTGGCGATTATCAATCAACTAAAGTTGGTTGGAATATGTCTTCTATTCTTTCGGAAAAGCCAACAGGCACTGCTGAAGAATATGCCCAATACCGTGCTGAAACATGGAGCAATTGGAAATCATTCTTTGATGAAGCCTATAACAATAACCGTTTAACATCCACCTGGACTACAACAGGAATTATGGCTGCTATTGATGCTGTTCTTGTCTTCTTCATGGGATTAATGGTCTTCATCTTAACCCGTGGAAAGAACAACCCGTTCCGTATTTACACCTTCTGGGATTCTATGAAGGTCGGTATGTGGGCCGCCAATACTCCTGCCATCTTAACATGTGGTTTAGGATTCCTCATCACTGGATTTATGCAAGTCTTATTCGCCTTACTCTTAGGCGTCCGTGTGATGTGGCTCACAATGAAAACACTTGGTCCAAACAATGCACCAACTCCCACTTCATCCTACAAGGATGTGAAGACAGTCACTGCTAAACCAAGCAAGAAATAAGCAAACAAAAAACTCGAGAAATTAAATCTCGAGTTTTTTAATCGCCGTAATCTGAACCTCTAGACTTATCTTCGAAGTATACATTTATCGGATCTGATACATCAGTAAATTCGAGAAGTTTATATCCAGGAAGTTCAATAAACGGATTTTCAAAATCATTGACAAAAATAACTTTTTTTCTTTCAAATGCGGTTTTCTTTAGTTGATTAATCACCTTATCGAAGTTCTCTGGTTGAATCTCTTTAAAAATCATTAATTGAGTATAGAAAGTTGGTTCAATATAAAATTGTTCTCCACTAGGAAAACGGAATCCACGAATAAAACGTGTATGTTCATCTTCGACTGAAATTAAGTCATTAAATTCTTCGTAGTTCATTGTTTTCCTCCTAAAGTCATTTCAAATTGGTTCGCACAATGGATTTTCATCGATTGTGTATTTATTTTACGCTTATGAAAGACTTTTTCATATGCGGAAAGAGCTTTTTCGGGAGTATTTGCTTCTTGAGAAAGGTGAGCCAAGACAATTTCCTTTGTTTTTGATCCAATACAATCCGCCATATAAAAAGCGGAGTCTTCGTTGCATAAATGTCCATGATCAGAAAGGATTCTTTGTTTGAGTATTTCTGGTCGATTGGTTTTTAATAACATTTTTCGATCATGGTTGGATTCGATGATGTAATAATCAGCATTCTTAATTTTATTAAGAGTCTCATCAGGAATATAACCAGTATCGGTCAAATAAACTAGTTTTTCATCATCCGCACACAAAATATAACCAACAGTGTTAATCGCATCATGCGAGGCTTCTATTGCTGTTATTTCAATGCCTTTAACATTGAATGATTCTCCAACCTCAATAAAATGGATATCTCCTTTGGAGTAAGTTTCTTTTGTACAGTAAATTGGAAGTGGATCTAAGTATCGAACTCCCACAGTATGATCTCCATGAGAATGGGTTAACAATAAAGCATCTATATCCAGAAGTTTTTTATTCCACACTGCTAAACCTTCACGAAGATTTTTTAGTGGGATTCCCATATCAATTAAAAGAACGCAACCGTTATGTTCAACAATGGTTGCGTTTCCTTTTGAGCCTGACTGAATAATATTAAATTTCATTAGTCGCGGTTAAGATAACTAACACGCTCTTTTTCTAAAGCAAGGATTTGTTCACTTGCTTCTTTAGAAGGAGAGTCAAATTTACAGAATGCTTTACGGAATAAGAGTTCTACTGTACCCATCTTGCCAGAACGGTTTTTCACAATCTGAACATTGACCATAATTGTGTCTTCGCCGCCTTCAGCACGGGCAATCTTTTGTTGAGCTTCATTCACCGCATCATTTTGTTTTTCAAAAATTGATTTATTTGCTCCACCGTTATTAACGGTCATTCTATTTTCTTGGAGCATCATAACAATATCCGCGTCTTGTTCAATAGAACCAGATTCACGAAGGTCGGATAATTGTGGGTTAGCATTGATACGGTTTTCAATGTTACGGTTTAACTGAGCAACACCAATGACTGGAACTTGAAGATCCATTGCTAATTTCTTTAATGTTTGGGAAATCATTTGGACTTCTAATTGACGGGATTCTGTTTTGGTTTTACCAACAACTCGAACTAGACCAATATAGTCAACAATGACTAAGGCTAAATCAGGTTCTTTGTTTTTAAGTTTGCGGCATTTCGCAGCTAAGTCAAAAAGAGAAATACCAGATGTATCATCGACATAAATCTTGGTTTCACCAAGTCGTTCACAAGATTGTTGTAATTTAAGTCTTGTATTTGGAGTAATGTTATAACCGGTTTGTAACCAGTCAAATGGAACATTAGCATCTCCAGAAACTAAACGTTTAAAGAGAATATCAGATGGCATTTCAAGTGAGAAATAAGCAACTGGGAAGCCACGTAATGCAGCATTCATTGCGAGGTTAAGAGATAAAGCTGTTTTACCAACACCTGGACGAGCGGCGATAACAATAAATTCACCTTTATGGAATCCGTGTGTAAGTAAATTCATCTTTGGGAAACCTGTTGGAACACCAGTGACTGTATCATCAGATGTGGTTGCCTTTAGATCTTTAAATTCTTGTTGGAGTTTAGAGGTGACTTCACGAGCGGATTGGAAATCTCCAACACGACGTTTTTCAGTCACTGTATTAATTTGCTTTTCACTAATAGATAAGAAATCGGAGACATTATCGATGTCGTTATTTTGATAGTTATCTTCAATCTTCTCTAAGGTGAGAAGGAAATGTCTTAAAAGAGATTGGTCTTGAACAATCTTGATGTAGTTTTCAATATTTGAAAAAGTAACTACGCTATCAGCAAGTTCAAGTAAATATTCTGGTCCACCAGATGTTTCTAAATCTTTAGCGTTAATTAATTCATCAACAACCGTTTGAACATCAACGGCAACGCCTCTTTTAAAACAACGTTGCATGGCTTGGAAGATAACAACATGGTTTTTGTTTTCTGGGAAGAAATCATCATCGGTTAATTTCCCAACACCATCACTTAAAATGGAGGCACTTTTTAACATTGCACCTAAAACGGCTTTTTCCGCTTCGGTATTGTGTGGTAAATCTTTGCGATTAATAGCCATAGTGTCCTCCTTTATTTACTTTCGGTAACGTGAACGTTTATTTCACCGATCACGCCTTTATATAATTCGATTTGTAGTTTGGTATAGCCAAACGCATCAACAGTTGTTTTATTGACGAATTTTCTTTTATCAATTTCAATGCCGTATTTACTTAGTAATTCTGCGGCAATTTGCTTTGAAGAAATTGTTCCAAACATCCTTCCGCCTGTTCCAGAATTCGCTGTAAATTCAAGAGTAATATCTTTGAGTTTTGCAGCAATTTCTTTGGCATTTGCAATGTTTTTTGTAATTTCAGCAGCTTGGTCAGCTTTTTGGTTTTCTAAGATCTCCAGAGACTTCTCTGAATACATCACAGCAAGACCATGAGGAATTAAATAATTCGCTCCATAACCGTCTTTTACGTTGACGATTTCTTGCTTCTTTCCAACGCCTTTAACATCTTTAAGTAAAATAACTTTCATTATCGTTTCTCCGGCATTGTTCGTGCATCGTTTAAGTATTCTTTAAGAACATCAAGAAGTTTTTCTTCGACTTTATCAATTGGTGTATTTTTAAATGCACCAGCAGCCATGGTGAAGTGTCCTCCACCATTCATCTTTTCAGCTAATAATTGAACGTTTATGGTTCCATCACTACGACAGGAAATACGTGTTTCGTTTGTACCTGTACGCCCAATTACGAAGCAGGCGTTCACGCCTTTCATCTGCATGCATTGGTTACCAACTTTAGCAAGTGTAGCTTGTTCGATGATGTCTTCATCATCAGCCATACAATAAACCACTCCATAATAAGGAGTCTTAAGACTAGAAATAATATGAGTGATAAGTGTGTACTCTTCAAAGTCATCTTTTAAGAAATCATCGGCGATAGAGTTATCAGCACCCATTTCTTTAAGAATCATTGAAGCTTCGAATGTACGAATACCACAGCTTTTTGATTTGAAGTAGTTGGAATCCATGAAAATACCAGAGAGCATAATTGTGGCGTATGCACTTGGGATATTAATACGTGGGTTCGCACTAGAATAACGAATTAATTCAGCGATCATTTCGCATGAAGAAGAAGCACTTGGTTCAATATAGTTGAACACAGGTGATTCGATAAATTCTTCACTACGTCGGTGATGGTCAATAACCATAACCTTAGTTGCTTTCTCAAGCACCTTTGGTGCCATGGTCATTGTTGGACGGTGAATATCGCAAACGATAACTAATGTATTTGCTTTAAGTAAGTTCAAAGCTTCATCTGGTGAAACAGTTAATCGGTCTAATTCTTCTCTAGAGAAGGTTGCTGTCATAGCTGCACGAGTTTTACGTTCGGTATTCTTTGGATCATAAATGACTTTGACCGCTTTTCCACAGTAATCACAAATGGCTTTCATACCTAAGCATGCGCCAATGGCATCCATATCTGCGACCGCATGGCCCATGATTAAAACGTTGGAAGAGTTACGGATTAATGAAAGAACGGAGTCAGCCATAACACGGACTTTAACTTTGTTACGACTTTCTTGAGCTTCGACTTTACCACCAAAGAATTTTAATGGTTGTCCATAAGGAGAAACGACGACTTGGTCACCACCACGAGACATGGCGATTTCAATCGCAGCATTAGTCATTTCGTTTAACTTGATAATGTCTGGAATATCATGGGCAAAAGCCATTGATAATGTTGGTGGAGTATCTTCGTTTTCACCAATAATATGAATCTTCTCTAAAAGAGAAAACTTATCTTCTTCCATTCTTTGAAGTGAGTCATAGTTACAAACTAAGAAGTAAGCATCGCTACGATAACGACGTAATAAAACGTCAAATTCATCACAATAATTGAAGATTGCGTTGCGGATCTTAGAAATGGTATCGTTAGAATCATCAACACCTTCAGAAACATCAGAGTAGTTATCGATGATAACCATACCGATAACTGTCGAGTTCTTCTTTGCGAAAGCGGTTGTTGTTTCTAAGTTTGTATTATCTTTAAAGATATATAGACCAGCATCTGGCAAATATTTAACGTCGTAGTTACGAGAGTTGATGACTAATTTACAAATCGCATCGCCACCTTTTTGAATTTCTTGTAACTTTGGTTGCCACTCTAAAATGTTTTGATCAAGAATCTCTAAGTTACGGTCGTGGAAAATATCGTTAATCCAAATAACGACGTTATTTTCATCAACAACAACTAATCCAATCATGCCGAAGTTATAAGCTTCTTGGACGTCGCCACCAATTAAGTCAGCGGCTCTTAAATCTGTTTTCTTTCTCTTTACAGAGAAAACAAGAACAGAAACCCAAACAAAAACTATATCTAAGCCTAATAAAGCTGCAGCTGAGATATAGAAAATTGGAATTGTTAAAAGATCTTTAAAACCAAAAACGTTTTCAAAATAAAACACACCAGAGGTCACAACTAAAGCGAGTTGGACAACGATGAGAATAAAAGCAACTAATTTAAATGTCCCTGCGGTTTTTTTCATAAATTCGTATTGATATTATATCAATTCTCTATTTATATAAAAACAAAAAAAGAGCAATTTTGTAGAACTTGTTCACAAAAAGTGGAAAAGTTTCGAATTGCTCTTATTTTTGTTAATTAATCAATTTTTTCAAAGTCACTTGCTGGGTGTTTACAAATTGGGCAAACAAAGTCTTTTGGTAACTCTTCGCCTTCATATTCAACAACAAAGCCACAGATTTTACAGGCAAAGTGATGTTTTGCTTTTGGGGCTTCAACTTTTCTTTCGCTAGCAAGGTGCTTACTTGGTTTCATTAACTCATCAGCCAAAGCAGCAATTTGTTTTTTGTTTTCTTCGGTCAAGGAAGAAATAATTCTGATTGATGGTTCAATGAATTCAAGATTCTTACTATTAGCAAGTTTCTCTTTCATTAATTTAGCCGCAGCTGGTGCCCATGTTCCGTTTTCAATCAAAGCAACAGTTTTGTTTTGGAATAAACGTTCGGTTAAGTGATCGATAAACGTGTGCATAAATGGGAAGATTTGCATGTTGTAAGTTGTTGTTGCAAGCACAATCTTTGGATAGCGGAATGCGTCTTCAACAGCTTCAGCCATATCTTCTCTAGCAAGGTCTGTGATTGCCACTTTTGGACAACCTTTTTCACGTAGTTTTTCAGCTAATAATTCAGCGGCTTCTTTAGTGTGTCCATAAACCGATGTATAGAAGATTGCAACACCATCAGTTTCGCTCTTATATGAAGACCAAATATCGTACAAATTAAGGTAATAACCAAGGTCTTTATCGAGCATTGGTCCATGAAGTGGACAAATCAATTCAATTTGTAATTTAGCGGCTTTTTGCAGGAGATTTTGCACTTGGAATCCGTATTTTCCAACAATTCCAATGTAGTAACGACGAGCTTCACAAGCCCAGTCTTCTTCGACATCTAAAGCACCAAATTTTCCAAAGGCATCAGCACTAAAAAGTGTCTTGGAAAATTCATCATAAGTGACCATCACTTCTGGCCAGTGAACCATTGGTGCAAAAACAAATTTTAAGGTATGTTTTCCAAGGTTAAGAGTATCACCGTCGTTAACCACTAATTTGTGTTTAATTTCGGTGTGGAAGAATTGATCCATCATCGTAAATGTTTTGGTATTGCCAACAACAAATGTATCAGGATAAACCTTTAAGAACTCGATGATGTTTGCAGAATGATCAGGTTCCATGTGTTGAACGATTAAGTAAGTTGGTTTTTGATCTTTTAAAACTTCTTTGAGATTCGCCAACCATTCTTTTGTGAACTTCACATCGACCGTATCAAAAATAGCAATTAATTCATCTTTAATAACGTAGGAGTTATACGCCATTCCGTTTGGAACGATGTATTGTCCTTCAAATAAATCTAACTTGTGGTCGTTTACACCAACATAGTAGATATCATCACGTAATAATTTCATTATTTTGCCACCCATTTCGCGACAACTTCGTCTGATTTTTCAGCATCGTAGCCACGAATTGCTAAACCTTCTTTAAGGATTGCACCTTTAACTGCTCCACGAAGTTCGAGTTCCATAAATCCAAATGATCCTTCTTCGTTGGTGCAGAATGGTTTAACGACTTTCCCAACAAAGGAATAGTTCTTTAAGAAACTAGCAATGATTCTTGGATAAGAACGATACCAAAGTGGGAATCCAATATAAATTGTGTCATAAGCATCTAAAGATGCTGGTAAATTTGCGATCGCTGGCAGAATATTTTCTTCATATTCTTTGCGAGCGCGTTTGTTGCATTCTTCATAACCAAATGGATATTCTTCGACTGGTTTTAAACCAACTAAAGCTCCACCGGTAATTTTTTGAATTTTTTCAGCGACGATTTCAGTAAAACCTTTTTTAATGATTTCACGATTTCCGTCAACAATATTCTCTCCAGTATGAGAGAAATAAACGATTAATGATGCCATATTAAAAACTCCTTAAACATAGTTTAGCAAAATCAATCTATGTTCGCACTATTTAATTATGAATAATTAATTAATATTAATAATGAAAGTCTACTTTTTTCAAATTCTATGTGAATTATTTTTGATACTTTTTGTTTCATAACATAAAAAGTCGCCCTTCCTGGACGACTTAATTGAGCCTAAATTCATCTTGCTTATCGTTTTTTATAAAATATGGTCGGCAAACCATATTCTCCATATTCGCAACCGACATTATAGACATTAATATCATCGACAAGTTTGCCTTTATGAAATAGTTGAACACGCCCCACACCATTACCGCCATTAAATAAACGATTATGTAATTTCTTTCCGTTTGGGGCTTCATAATTAACAAGAAGCATATCCTCTTTTAAACAAGTGATATCAGTAATCATTTTATTATTCCAAGTCTTCTGTTCAACATGCCACACTATGTGTGTATCTGTTTCATAACAATCAAATTTTGTTCTAGTATTTGTCCAGAATTTAGAGAAATTAAATTCATAACATTTACCTTCATAGTAGAAAGCACTTAGTAATTTACCTTTTAAGGCAATAAATCCAACTTTAGGACGACCACCACCGATATCAAAGACACTGTTTTCTAGTTTTTTATTAGTGATATTACTTACCATATTGTTACTAGATAACCAGACCCAAGGAGATGTAAAATCTTTGCCCCAGTTCTTATCGGAATAGCCAAAGCTATCTTCTTTTCTAACAATGTATTCTTCACCATCGGCGATGATTGTGCCTGAGAATCTAGATTTCATTCCTTCAGCGTGCCAAAACATTTCAAAAAGTTGAAGATGTCTAAACAACCATCCCGCTCCGTAACCAACATTAAAAGCGATATCTTTTTCTATTTTTAAATCCCATGAAATGGAGCCATAATCGCACATATATTCAGGATGTTTCTCCGATTCTTCTTTAGAAATGGAGATATTTCCTCTACTTTGATACTCATCTAAATAACAATCATCCGCGCTTATTGAAAATGGTGCTTTATAATTAACTTTGATCTTTTTCCAGCCAAAGAAACGATGGAGTTGCTTAGCACCTTTCCCCCAGTAGCCGACTTTGACCATCAGGTATGATGGTTTGATACCGGCTTCTTGATTTTCTTTTAATTGACCAAATACTGGATCTTCTCCACCTCTTTTTGGATTGATTAAAAAGAATTCTAAAAAGAATGGGCGTGGTTCACCTGTTTTTGCGTTATAGGCTGTAAAAGAA
>OCVV012834583.1_pt1 | contig 41316 bp, 29 predicted proteins | sample 1539721 | NCBI WGS metagenome assembly OCVV01 (sample SAMN02144230, study PRJEB22623) | gut metagenome | biome: sheep rumen | host: Ovis aries | place: New Zealand | reverse complement strand
ATAGATTAGGATTAAAATTTAAAGATAGTGATTTATTAGATTTAAAAGTAATAACATCATTTAATGATTTTATAAAATTAAATAATCTATCTATTAATTGTAAAAAAGGTATGTTTGATATGTTGGAAAAACAGTATATAGGATTTTTATCTACTAATAAAGCATATATATTATTTAGAGATATAACAAATAAAAATAATATAAGATGGTATAAATATCCAATATCTACATTATCTTATGGACAAAAAATATTCTATTCTATTTCTACAGAATTAGATATTTTTTCTAAAGATAATGTAATAATAAATTTATCTGAAGGAGTTATGGATTGTATATCTATAGCATATAATTTAGATAATTTAAAATCTAATACTTTGAATATGTGTGTATGTGGAAATAATTATATTACTGCAATACGATATTTAATTGATATTGGATTAGTTGGTGATAATATTATCATTAATATATACTCAGATAACGATGGCATAAATGCAACTTCTTTGAATACATATAATAAAGTATTTAATAAGATAAAAATATTATTTAAAGAAGTTAATATATATTATAATCTTAAAAGTAAAGATTGTGGAGTTAGAAAAGAAGATATTATATTAAAAAAATATAGGTTATAAAATAGAAGAGGCTCAATTGAGCCTCTTACTTTTTTCCTTATACGGTATATTAATAATAGCAGAAAACATTATTATAAATACTTTATATAATTAGGAAAGGAGATTTCTTATGAAAACTAATTCAGTGTTTATTAATGAATTTGAAGATTTTTTGGCATTTGAAAGTAGTATGGATACAATGAGTAAAAAATTGGATGATGACATTAGAAAATATGAACTCACAAAAAGTAGAAGAGGTTTAGAATTATATTTTGAATCTTATAATACAGAAGAATATAGATTAATGTGTGAAGAAGAAGAAAAAAATATATTCCAAAAAATTGGAGAATATGTTAAGCAATTAATTGATAAATTTATAAATTTTATCACAAGTCTATTTAAAAAAGATATTAATAATGAAGTAGACGAATTAGAGCGTGATAAAAAGATAGTAGAAAAAATGGTTGCTGAAAATCCTACCATAGGAAAAGAGATTGTTGCAGGTATTAAGAATGAAAGATTTACATATGGCGATGTTGCTAAATACAACAAAGATATGTATGGTCTATTAGAACTTATATTAACTGCTAAAGTTGATGACATGCAAATACAAAAGAAAATTGATGATATAGATGCTCAGTATGCAGTCAGTGAATCACCTTTACTTAAAGGTATTGCTACTGTACAAACAGTAGCAGCAATAACTACTACTCTTGTAGGAACTGCTATAGCATTATGGAAAGGTGGGGCATTAATTTCAAAATGTAAATCTAATTTCCAATCATCAGGTTCTATATTCCACGAATCAAGTAATGTATTATTTGAGCAAAAGACGAATAAAGATGGAGAAAATAATAGTAGTTTAGCTGTTATATTCAAAAATGTTCTTAATAAGTGGATAAAATGGAATACAAGTAAGCTTGCACAAGTAAAACAAGATATAAAGAAAGTTGGTAACGCTTTAAAGAACATAATTAAATCAAATAAAAATGATACTCAGAGTTCTGGTATTAAACTAGTTGATGCTAGTAAACATGGGGGAAGTATGAATTATTTTAAAAAATATGCAAGTGAGCATTTAAAATGATAAGAAATATGAACGTAGTAAACATAAATAAAAAGGAGTGATGTTTTAATGAGTGTCATTTCATTTATATTAGAACATAAGAAAAATATAGATAAATTCGATTTAGCCGGATATAAATCTATGATGGGTATTGTAAATGAAGGAGTTGTTGGAGATATAGTCAGTAGCTCCTTTGGTTATGATATGTATTTAAAATATATAGACACTACTTTGGATAATTTCACAAATACTACTAATAATATCGATGAATTAGTAAACTTCTATTCAATGATATACAAAAGTGCTTATTTAGATGATAAAGAAATTACTATACCGGTTAAAAGTAATGTGAATATTAAAAAAATAAGGTCTGAATATTTGTTGACCTTAAGTAAAGATTTTAATACAAATACAATGTCTATATTATCAGGACAAGTTACTCGTAACGATGATTTAGATGCTGCTTTTAGAGCAAAGTATATGAGTCCTGTATATGAAGATACTTTAAAAAGACAAATTGTTGATAGTAATATAAGAGTAGTGGATTTCAAAGAGATGTTTCAATATGATAATCCGAGTATGGTAAAAGTAGATTCTTTCTATATTCAGAATAATATGATTCCATTTTTGAAATCTTATATGCAAATATATAATGATTTGTATAAATTAGGAAATACTATTAAAACTAATATTAAGTTATGTTATAATAGAATAATTGCTACTGATAGTAGTTTAAATCTTGTAAGCAAAGACCCTAAGATAAGAAATATGTATGGAGTATATAAATATAATACTTTGAGAATATTCATGAACTTATCAGCATATACTGTAAGTATGTTTATTAAAAAAGTAACTGACCTTACTTACAATATAATGCAGTATAACTATTTATATAATGAAATACATAATTATTTCCCTGAAGGAAAGTTAGTATTACATGAAGCAGTTATTGATAGTAAAATAGATGATATAGATGATACTGTATTATTTAATTCTATCATAAGTGGTAAATTTAATGTAGTTCTTCCATATATACAGTCTATGGTAAATAGAACTAAGATGCAAATAAGTAATATCTTATCTACTAATTATAATTATAAAATTAATTTCATGGATGATTTAAAATCGGATGAATATCCTTATGATATATATACATATGCATCTGTAAATAAGACTATTACAGATATCATTGAAAAAGTACATAGTTTTGAAATGAATGTAAAAGATGAAGAACTTGTTTTAGATGATGTATTAATAAAATCCGGATTAGCTGAATCATTCATTGTACAATATTCTGATATATTAAGTAATTTTACAACTACTAATTATTATACATCAGGTGGATTAGATGATTTAAATAAATTCTTATGTATGTTTAATGATTTAAATCATTATGAAAAGAATATAAATATTATATCATCTAATATTGGTAAATGCTATTATTACATAACTCAATTGAATAAGAAATATGAAACTAATACTGATGAGATGGAAATGAATAGATATAATGAAGTGAAATCTATATTAGACCAGATATTAAAGAACTTTAAAGATTATGTATTATTAGTTGCTAAGAAAATAGTAGATAGATTAGTTGAATTAACTAATTATATTGATACTGTAGATATTACTAATGATGAGTTTGATTTATCTAAACCTGAACCTTTTGTTCCTTATGATTATAATATAGATGTAGCTTTAAATGAATATGTTACTATGGAAAGAGAACAAGATAATCTATTTAAACATTTAATGTTTGAATATAAAGCTAATAGAACATATAAAGAAAAAGGTATAAAATATATTAGTGAAGATGTTTCAGATGCAGGTGATAATAAAACCGGAGTTACCGGTGTCAATACTAATGATAATAATAATGATAATAATAATGGTAATAACGGCAATAATGATAAAGGCGGAAGTATTATAGATAGTTTTAAAAAATTAATTGATAGAATTATCAATAAATTTAGAAATACATTTAAAGCTTTAGCTAAAAATGATGCCAGCACATTAAGAGATTTAAAAACTAGAGTCGATGATCTTAATACTGATAATATGTCTATAACATGTATTAACTGGGAAAAATGTAACTCTGAACAAATAGGTAAGGATATAGAAAGTGTTGAAAGAGAAGTTAATAATATAACTATAGAGGCTTTAACCAATGAAGATAATGTTGCAGGTAAACTCTTAAACGGATTAACTCATGGTGATGGAGACAATAATCTTAGTGATAAGATTAAAGATCATTATAAACTTAATAAAAACGGTAATCTTGAGAATGCTAAATATACAAAAGATGATTGTAAAACAAAAATACATGGTGTATTAGACTTTTTAATTAATTATCAGGATAATTCAGGTAAAATAGCCGATGCTTTGCATAAGTTAGAAGAAGCAGCTGCTGATAAACAAAAAAAACTAAATGAGCAACCTGATAGTTCTGAAGGTGACGATGGTAAACCTAAAACCGATACGGGTAATGAAACTAATAAAAATCATTTAATAACTAAAGTTGTAACAGATTATACTGGAGCAGTGTTATCTGTATATGAATCAAAGTATTATGAATATAGAAAGATTGCTCGTGCAGTATTCCCTAAAAATTCTAATGCTTTAAATAAAAAAGTAGAAGTTAATAATGACAATAATACCGAGAATAATGATACTAATGAAAATAAAACTGAGAGTTAATGATAAGAATGAGAGAACTTTAAAGTTCTCTCATTCTCATTACTAATATTATAAGTATTCATTATAATAATCATTATATTCAGCACTATTTACTTCTTCTAATAAATATTCTTTTTCACTATAACTTATTTCTCCATTATCATATGACTCATAAATATCTAATTTAATACTATCATAATAATTCATAATAAAACTCCTTTCATTAGTATATAGGTTATATTAATGTTTTAAGAGTAAAAAAGGAGTGATTAACTCACTCCTTTTCTTATATAATTCCAATAATCTAAACACATATCATATATATCATATTTGGCTTCCCATTTTAATATCTTTTTTGCTTTAGTAATATCTGATACCATTATAGGTAAATCACCTTTTCTATTATCTCCTATAACATAAGGTATTTGTATACCACTTACTTTCTCAAAAACCGATAATATCTCTAATACACTATAAGATTTTCCTGTACCTAAATTTATAGAATCAAAACCTTTTATTTTTTTACTATAATCAATAGCCTTTATATGTCCATTAACTAAATCTGTTATATGAATATAATCTCTTTCACATGTACCATCTTTTGTTGGATATTTATTTCCAAATATAGTTAATTTATCTAATTCTCCTATAGCTACTTTCATTATATATGGAAGTAGATTATTTGGAATACCTACAGGATTATCTCCTATCAATCCACTTTTGTGTGCTCCTATGGGATTAAAATATCTTAATGATATTGCTGTAAAATCTTTATTTATATCACATATATTTTTTAAAATTTCTTCATTTATTATCTTAGTATTTCCATAAGGATTTGTACTTTTAGTAATAACCATATCTTCTTTATATGGTACATTATTATTTTCACCATATACAGTAGCTGAAGATGAGAATATAATATTATTAATATTAGTTTCTTTCATCGCTTCTAATACTGATATTAATGAATTAATATTGTAATCATAATATTTAAGAGGATTATTTATACTTTCATTTACAGATTTTAATCCTGCAAAATGCATTACATATTCTATATTATGTTCTTTGATTATTTTTACAATGTCATCTTTATATCTAGCATCTAAATTATAATAACATATATCATCTCTAACTATTTTTTTAAGTTTATCTATTACATCTTCAGATGAATTTATAAAATTATCTATTATTATAGGATTATATCCTGAATTTATAAGTTCAACTACAGCATGAGAACCTATATATCCTGCACCACCTGTTACTAATATATTCATATATATCATCACTCCTATAAAAAATAGGATAAGAATTTAATCTTATCCTATTATAAAAATTATCTATTATGCATACATTTAAACAATAGATTTTCATAGTCGTATTTGATAGTAATATCAATATCATCTCTATCAATTATTTTACCAAATACTTTCTTTATATAATATTGCTCGGAATCATAGTGATGAAAATCTTCATCTATACAATGTTTTACCATAAGATAAAATTCCATTAATTTATCTGTTTTACCAATACAAACACCTGCATTTAGATATCTATATTTACCCATAGATGATTTATCTATATCATCTAATGTTATTTTAGGGTAATTATAACATGTTGAATTATATAAGATATCACAATCAAATGTTTTAAAATCCTCAATTATATTATATAAATCTTGTGTTATTAATACATCATTTCCATCTAATACTAAAGAATAATCAGTAGTAGATTGTATTAAACCTTCTAAAATATATTTAGGTTTATCATATCTATTCCATTTAACAAATCTATCATTTAATGGATTTATAATATCAACATTACTATTTTCACATTGAATATTTAAGCAAGAAGTATTTAAACATTCAGGAGTAATTACTGATATAATACTTAAGTTATTAGGTTTATTAAATTTATCATATTTATGACTTTCTATATATTCAGAATATATCTTAGAAGATTTTCCGGGGAAATGTTCAACGTAAGGTTTATTTGTCATTATTATTTCTCCTTATTAATCTTATATATCTGAATCCATACAATAATTATTTAAATTATTTATATCTTCATCTACATCTATCTTAGAACACAATACTCTATACTTAGCAGTTAAGTAAAATTCTTTATCTAATAAATTTCTATATAATTCCATAATATCATATTTGCTTATAGCTACAGATAATCCATTACTAAACTCAATAGGTCTAATACCCTCTGTATGTGTAGTAACTAAATCCTCAAGCAATAATATTCTATCATCTTTAGTAAATGGTATTCTTCCGTATTTAGTTTTAAATCCAAAATTAATCATATTATCTAATTCATGTTTAAGTTTATTTTTTGTAGATAATCTTGCATTATGTAATGATTGTTCTTTTACAACTAAATCATCTTCATCTATAATTTCATTTTTATTTAAAGCTTCTTTAGATACTACTAATTTAGTATTAGAAGAAAACTTATTAAAAGCTTTAATGGAAAAAGTTCTAAACATATATTGTTTTCTTGATGACATTCCTAATATATCTCCGGTAAGTCTATCAACTTTAGCATATTTGACAGTTTTATCTGTAGATAAATACATATCACCATTTGCAATATAATTTATTTCACTTGCAATATCATATAATCTATCTCTATTTGATCTTATTTCAAATCCAAAATCATCTATCTTAGATATATAGATATTTCCATCATTATTAGGTTTGCCTACTATAGAAATATTAACTATAGGTGGATTTACAAATTCATCTTTAAATAAAATATATTGAGATTCTGAATTGTATATATATTCTTTTGAATACAATGTAACATTCTTTACATATGCAGAATTATCTACATAATCTTTAGCTAAATCTTTATTATCCATTATTGATAAATCCTTTCATTATCTATCAAGCATTTTTGAAAACATAGAACATATCTCAGCTCTTGTTATAGTTCCATTAGGTCTAAATGTACCATCAGGATATCCATTAATAAGACCTGCTTTAACGCACTTATTAATAGCATCTCTTCCCCAATAACTATAAGGAACATCACTAAAACTTAATGAAACATTTTCTTTATCTGTTATAGTGTATATATCAGTTATTATACTACTACTGGGTTTGATATAACATACACCATTATCTCCCCATTCAGGACCCCAGCTATTCTGAACTATATAATAGTCTATTCCTTTTATATTAGTCCATCCAACAACTGTCATAGCATGAGAACCTGATAAATTTCCTGAAGGTTCTTTAACCATACCATCAGAACCTGTACTATAGAAACTCTGATATATATTACAAATAAGCATTACAGGAGATTTTCTAACATATAAACAATTCTTTACACTATTAGAATCAGTAACTCTAGCATAAGATAAAATTTTATACTTAGCTCCATTACTTAAACATGCAGTTTTTCTTTTCTTAACTAAATCCTGAAGAACATCATATTCAAAATTCTCAGGGAATAAATCAATAGTAACATCACCATAGCTTCTAAGATTATTTAAAGCTTCTCTTGGCATCATACCTTGACCTTTATAATCATTAGTACCACGATAACCATATATCCATCCAACTGAGAATTCTACTTTTTTACCAGTTTCATAATACTCCTGTGTTTCTTTAATAAGTGCTAGTGAATGAGCTACACATGAGTTTATGGTATTCTGATTTTTTACAGGCATTTTTTCTAATCTAAATCCAATTGGATATACAGTATCACCTGCAGGTGCTTCATAAATATAATCTCTTGGATCAAATTTATCAGGTATAGCACCTAATCCATATTTTGTATAATCGATATCTGACATAAAAAATCACCTCTCTAATTATATTATAACATAAGACCATTACAAAAAAATTAATAAGCTGGTCTTATTATTTTGTTTTAAATCTATTTTTATCAAGGTTGGATATAAAAATATCCAACCTCTTTTGTTTTATAATTCTTTTCTTACCTTCATATTCTCATTATACATTGCTTTTATAATAGGAATATCTACTCCAAGACTATCAGCATCATGTATCAATGCAGGAACATCTTTATCTAAACAATGAGATTTCCAATAAGGTTGTTCAGGGTCTATATAAGTATGAGAATCACCCATTCTTTCATCGAGAACAAATATTTCTCTTAACTTATTATAATCAAATCCTAAAGTTTTGGATAACTTATAAAACTCTGCACAAAAACTTACCTTATATGCTAAAAATGCATTTTCCATATATTTTGCAGTTTCTGCAATACGAAAATCTTCAGTAAAAGTAATTCTAAAAGACTTATCCTTTACCCTATGATAAAGATTTGCAACTTTTCCTGTGTTTTCACTACTACCTGATAATACTAAAAAGTTTGGTGCTTTTGGCGAATGTATCGTTGTACCATAATATTCAGGTGAATACACAAAATTATAATTTGGATATTCTTTAACCAATTTATCCATTGTACCAATAGGCACAGTTGATTTTATTATGACAGCTTTACTAACTTTAAAATTAGAATTGAGCACATCAATAATAGCATCTATAGATAATGTACTAAATTCATCATTAGTATCCATTTTTTCTGTAGGTACTGATATAAACATAAAATCAAATTCTTTATCAGTATCTTTATCTACTATTGAAGTATAAACCCTCATAGCATTTTCTTTATACTTTTTATCGTATAGATAAACATCAACATATTCATATACCGTTTTAGTTGGATCGGATACGAATAGGTTTCCAGTAAATTCAGAATAAATATGTCGTCCTATATTTCCAAATCCTGCTATTAATACATTATAAGGTTTCATTTGTATCCCTCCAAATTATTTAGTTCCGGTAGAACCAAATCCGCCTCTATTTTCATTATCTAATTTTCCTACTTCTTTAAAAACAACATCAGGCATTTTTTCTACTATTCTAAATTGAGCTATTTTATCGCCTCTATTTATTTTAGTAAATCTAATTAATTTTGATACTTCATGTTCATATCCATCAGCATCATAGGTTAAAAGATGACGAACTGTTTCATGTTTACCCTGTAGACAATATACAGATAATTTCCATTCATCATCTTCACCACAATAACTTTCATCTATAATACCAAAAGAATTAGTAAGAACCAATCCCCAGTTTTTGAAAGTAGAACTTCTGGGTGCAAGATGTGCTTCATATCCTTCAGGTAATTTACAAGCAAAACCAAGAGGAATATATTCATGTTCCCCTTCAAAAATAATTAAATCACTATCAGCATACACATCGATCCAGTCGCCTTTTTCAATCTTCTCTAATCTTTTAGCATCGTCTGCGTAATATTTAATTTTAATTTCTAATGACATAACATTTACCTCCTTTTAATAAATTTATTAATATGTCACTTTAAATATTAAATATAATAAAGAGGTTGAAATAAATCAACCTCTTTATCATCATTTTAAATAATTATTCCTTTTAGCAACTCTGAAAGAAACTAATGAACCTATTATAAATGGAATAACAGGTATTAAAAATTCTTTCCAGTATATTATCGGAGCAAAGAACATAAAATTATGCTTCCAATAAAAATATATTACTAGTATAAGAGTTAACGGGAGTGATATTAATATAATTATCTTTTCAAATATATTACATTTCATTTATCATCATCACCCCTATCATTATCATCCTTATCATCATCGTCCTTATCAATAATACTATATATAATACATAATACTATTAATACAATTATAGTTGCTACTAATATAATTAATGCTATTACATCCATTATATATTTTAAATATATTACTAATGCAATAGTTACTGGAATTGATATTAATATAATTATCTTTTCAAGTGTATCTTTCATTAATCATCATCCCCTCCATTAATAAGGCATAATGCTATTATTACAAGCGTAGTAGCTCCTAATATTATCCCTATAATTAATCCCAACATAAATTCACTTATCATAAATATCACCCTTTCTTATTTATTATATAATTGATAATATAATCTCCTTTATTTACTTTAACCATTTTAACTGCTTTAGCAATTCTGGTTAATATTGGAATATTATTTATATCAACCGTTATTGGTTTAGAATGTTTTCTATAAACAGTTATAGAATCATCTAATGATACAGAAGATATACCTACTAAATTATCTTTATTATCAAGATTAGTAAGTTTTATAGAGTCTTCTTTTCTTTTCATAGAAGGAAGATATTTAGTTTCTGTTATTTTAAGATTTCCTTTAGCTGTTACAAATACCAGATGATTATATTCAGGGTCTATTTTACTTATACCTACAACATATTCATCTTCATCTAATTTAATCTGTCTTGTACCTTTACTATTGGGTTTCATTACAGTAAATTCATTAATATCTCTTCTAATACCCATACCTTTATTTGTATATATAATAGCATCATAATGAGTATCTATCTTAGTTATTTCAACAGCTATTAATTTATCATCATTATTTAATTTAACAGCTGTCATAGAACCATTTATATTAATGAATTCACTAAGCATTACTTTCTTAGCAAAACCATTTTTAGTAATAGTTATAAAACATATTTCTTTAGATTCTTTATTTTCAGGTATTACTAATACAGATATTGGTTCACCTTTAATATTGAAATACCTATCTAATAATATTCCATTATCATTCTTATCCATATTAGGTATATCAGATACTCTTATTTTAGATACTATACCTGTGGAATCAAATATTAAAATGGATTTCTTATTATTAGCTTGTATTGCTAAGGTGCCTTTATTATTTTTACCTACCTCACCAATATTATCTCCAATATCTATTTTCTTGATATATCCATCTAAAGATATTCCTATAATATGTTCAGTATCAGGAACATCTTCAACTTCTTCAAGTTTTACAATATTTGATTTTCTTGGTGAACCAAATAATTTTATACCTTCTTCAAGTTGAGTTATAATTATTTTATCTATTTCAGAATCATTATCAAGAATATTTTCTATTCTTTTAATTTCTTCTTTTAGCTCAACTTTTCTTCTCTTATAATCTGCATAAGCATCTTTACTAAATGCATATATTTTCATATTGGCTACTGTATCAGCCTGTTGTGAATTTATATCATATAGCTTCATTAATGAAGATGCAAATTCAGCTTTATTTTTCGAATTCTTTGCTAACTTAATAGTTTTTTCAGCATTATCCTTATTTAATATTAATAATAATACTTCATTAATATTATCTTCTTCCATAGTTTTTACTAATTGAGTATTATATGAACTTCTAACAGTATCTCTTCTATAATCTATCCATTCTAATAAAAATGATTTGACTCCAAAATCATAATCTTTATAGTCATCAATCATCTTTATTCCTACAGGATATGTTTTCTTAAGACCTGTTCCTTTCTTGTATAACTTCTCAATAGTTTCTAAAGGATTGGCTGTTGGGTCTAAGTAAATTAAAGTTTTTACACCTTTTTCATTATTAGTATAATCTTTAATTTCTTTAACCTCATTAAACTGTCCTTTTAATTTCATTTCTACTATATTCTTAATTATAGCATCTATAGTTATTTGTAATGGTATTGAAGTTATAGTAAGTATATTATTTATAGGGTCTATATCAACATGACCTCTAAGAGTAAATGTTCCTATACCTTCTTTATTTATAGTTTCAAATTGACCATCATCAATAACATCAGCTCCTGTAGGACTATCAGGAACTAATAATACATTTGCATTTTTATTTTTAATAAGTTTTATAGTAGCATGTAAAACCTCAGATATATTAAATGGAGGTATATTAGATGCCATTGCATAACCTATACCACTTAACTGAGGATTAAATAACGCATGAGGATATCTTGCAGGTAACACTTCAGGTTCATAATCATCACCTGTATATGCTAGCTTCATATCAACATTACTTATTTCAAAATCTTCAAAGAAGCATTTTAATGCATACTTAGATAATTTAACTTCAATATATCTTGCAGCAGCAGCTTCTTCTGATTTATAACTACCAAAATGTCCCTGTCCTTCAACAGGACATATATTATTTATCTGGCCATTAGCCATTCTTGCAATTACATCTTCTACACTCGCACTTGAATGAGGATGATAATCCAATGTATCACTTGCCGCTTTAGCCAGTTTTATAAACTTATGTCTACCCTTTCCTTTCCATAAAGAGTATAATGCTCTTCTATTTACAGGCTTAAACCCATCTTGTAAAGATGGGATTATCCTGTATAAATTTTTATTTGCTCCAAACTTCTTAGAATAATCTTCAGAAGCTTCTGCAATATTCCATTTAGTTATCTTGAATTTGGACATCACTTAAACCTCCTTGTTTACTTATATTATCGTTAGTCTCTACATAATTAAGTAAACTTTCTCTTAGTGGCATATGTTTATTATATGCCAGATTGCATATTGTGTAATATTCAATATTTAATGCTTCACAAGCATTTCTTACACTTTTATACTCTATTCCTTTTACTGTCACAGGAATATTTTTACTAATTTTTCCATCAAGGTATTTTTCTATTGCTTCATCATAAGGAATACCATGTCTATTAGCATAGGTTAATAAATTAGGATAATTTACTCCTAATGAAACACATGCTTCTAATATACTTTTATATACAGTATCACCTATTACTATATTCTTACCATGTCTAGATTTATTCTCATTACCACTGTAATAAAGTATAGCTTCTTCATATGAAGTATTATGGTATCTCTTATACATAATTATATTTTCATAATATGCAACAACACCAAACTTTCTACATGCTTCCATTATACTTTTATATTCTATTCCTTTTACTATTATTTGATGCAGCTTACTCATACAAAATACCTCCTTATTAATTATCCAAATCCTCTCTACTGATTTGGTAATGACTCATCATTAATTTTCTTTCTTCAAGGTCTTCTTTATTTTGACCATGAAGTTTCTTAAGTATTTTTAAATCTCTTTCAACATCATCTAAAGTTAATTGGATAAGCATTCTTGTATCAGGATTTAATGTTGTATTCCAAAGGTCTTTGGAATTTGCTTCACCAAGTCCTTTAAATCTTGCTAATATCTTAGGTCTATATTTATTAGATATATCTAAGAATTCACCTAAACTCATTTTAGTATATTTATCTTCTCCTTTTTGTTTAACTTTAATCTTATATCCATATTTATTAAATATATCCCTAAGTCTGGATACCTTACTTAAAAATCTATCGTTTATTGATATAGATTGAAATTTACCATTAATAATACCTCTTAGCATATGATTGCCCTTAAGAGTTATTTCTTCAAATTTCTTCTGTATCTTTTCCATATCAGATAAAGTAATCTTTTCATCATAAGGTTTATTTCTACTTAATATAAGATAAGCTACCAATTCAATTAAGAATTTATTTACACCAAAATGTTTAGATAATCTAATTAACTCTTCTGAATATTCTTGAGTCTCGTACAGTAACTCTCTAAACATATCTTTCTTTAAATCTTTATCAGAAATAGTAGGAACTATAATATTGAAATTCTTAATAATCTTATCTTCATATACTTCAACAAATTCCCTTTTATCTCTAACAAATTCATTATGTTTATCATCTAATCTATATAATGGAGCTACTGCTTTATATAGTTTACCGGCTTTAACTAATTCAGGTAAATATAATGCATGGAACGCACAAATACCTGAACTAATTCCCATACCATCAACATCAGCATCTGTTTCAATTATAATCTTATCATAATTACATTTATTGATATTGAAGTTAGGACCAAATCCTGTACCTATAATTTTTATATATTGTGCCCATTCTTTATTTTCAAGTATAGTAGCTTCAGTTGCTTTAAAACCGTTTCTAACTACACCTCTAAAAGATAAGAATGCTTGTGTATCAGGGTCTCTGCCATCTACTAATGAACCTGATGCAGATTTTCCTTCACATATATGAAGTTCTTTATAAGCTTTACCTGAATTATTACAAGGTGTAAAATTATCCATAAGATGTTCTTCAAATTTATTTTGAACAGATTTTACCTTAATGGATTTTAACTTTTGAGCTTCTATTCTTGTTTTACAGTTAGTCTTGATTATTTTAGTTATGGTATTAAATACATTTTTATCCATACCTAAATAACCTAAACTTTCTATACACATTCTTCTTATAGGTTCAAATAAAGTGTCATTAGATACTTCATTTTTAGTCTGACCTACAAATTGAATTTGATAATCTGTAAATATGTTTACAACTAAATTTAGACCTGTTTCTACATCTATCTTAAGAATTTTATATTTTTCTTTTTCTTTATCAGACATAGTATCCATAGTCTTTTTAGATAGAAATCTCCACAATGCTTCTTTAACAGCATCTAAATGAACACCACCTGATGTAGTATTGACATAATTACAATAACTATCAATGTAAGGTTCAATAGCGTCAGTATACTTAAAAGCAACATCTAATGATAAATGTCTTTTAATATCTCTTTCGCCTTGGAAGTTTTCTACTAAATCTGTCTTATTAGATATAGAAATTACATTTGATAATTCTTCTCCTGTAGATTTACTATCCAATAATTCAGACAATGATTTGGATTTATATTTAAAAGAATCTTCTAATGTAAGACCATTCCAAACTTCAAACTTTATCTTACATTTATCAGGTAAGAAATAAGATATATTCTCTATCCATTCTAATAGCATATTCTTATTTATTTTAGCAGTTTTTCCTAAGTATTTTTTACTTGGAGAAAATTTAAGAATACAACCATGTTCTTTAGAGGATTTTTTAATTACATCTTCTTTCTTAATACCTGATTCAAATACAAGTCTATGCATTTTTTTATCTCTATATGATTCCCATATAAATATATCCGACAATGCATTTACAGCAGTATTACCTACGCCATTCTCACCTGAACTTGCACCGCCTTGTTCTCTTGTAAATTTAGAACCTGAGTTTAATTTTGTACATAATATTTCCATTGAAATATCATCTTCAGGTATTCCTCTACCATCATCTTCAACAGTTAGAGTATCATCTAATTTATCTAATTTAATATAGATATTTTTAGCTGGAGATTTAGGATTAGCACATTCATCTATAGCATTTTGTATAACTTCTTTGCATAAATGAAGAGCTCCCTTAACTCCTACGTATGAAATATACATACCTGTTTTCATTTGTATCTTTTGTATATCATCTTCGATATACTCCATTTTATCATCTTTAAATTGGTTACTCATATAACTATACGCCTCCTTAAATATTTTTTATATTTAATAAAAAGTTAAATATTATATATTATAATATTCTTACTTAAATATAATATATAATTACAAAAAAAAGAAGAGGGATTAACCCTCTTCTTTTCATTCCTCACTTTTTTTCTCTTCCCACAACCCGTGACCATCAGGCCCAATCATTTGACAGGTTGTTGGCATACATTTTTTACTACCGTACCATTTACAATTATAACATTTCTTATTTTTCTCACTTTCTTCTTTAATATTAATCTCATCATACAAAATATCAAGTAATCTTCGGTACATATAATCAGCACCCATAATATTACCATATTCTTTAGATACTCTTTTATCGCAATCTTTTATAAAATCATTTAAGTTATCTGTTAATGTTTTGATAATTTTATCTTTTTCCTCGGATTCTACTAACTCAGTCTTCACAACATTAGATATTTTTTGTAACATATCAGCTGAAGAAACTACGCTGCTACGTTTTTCAAATATTATTTTATTACAATCTTTTACATATTCATCTTTAATTTCTCTACACTTTCTGTCTATTCTAGCTTTTTGTTCTTTTGTCATTTTTTATTCCTCCATATTAAATACATTCAATGCTTTCTACCTTGTCAGCAATTACTGCAAGGCTTTTTGAAATATCAGCAAGCACAATAGAAATTGTATAAAGCTGAAACGTCATTTTTTCTTCATTAGTATTGAATGACTCGGTGTTTACCATATCACTAAGCCCCTCAATTACCTTTTGATTTTCTTCAACTCTTGACATTTTTCATTCCTCCTTTCAGTGTCTGGAATTTCTATAGACGTAATCAAGGCATTCCTCAAAACGTCCAAAGTTTCTATACCTGTAATCAAGTTGTTTTAATGTGCAATTTAACTCAACTACATCATCTCCGATAGGTACAATGTAGGAGACTGTGTCTCCTTCTTTATGCCCACATAAAAGTTTATATGGAATATAGTGTAATAAAACGCCGTTATTTATGCGGGTACCGTCTGGAAGTTTAAACCCATGGTCAGTCATATTATCAGAGTTTCCTCCGACAAACCAAGTCTGAACGACTTCAGGGTCTTCATCTTGTATTCCGTTGAGACTGGAAATCTTCTCCAATCTATCGACGAAACTCGATAATAGAAAACGCGACTTTTTCGTCATGGAGTTAGGTATTATAAATACGTTACAGTCTAAATTATATTTTTTCATACGGTTCCTTTTTACAGGCTCAACTTATTAAAGTTGCCTGAGGGGACTCTTGATATTATCTCCATCCCATTATCTATTATAGTATACCTTTATTATATATAATCAAAAAAAATTATAAAATACGGTAAAATAAGGAAGACTATATAACAGTCTTCCTTATTCATATAAATATTTCTTGATAGTATCTACAGATATACTTTTATCCCATTTTCTCTTAATAAAAAATTCTATCTTATTTTCTAATTTAATATTCTTATCAAAGATAATAGAATAATCATCTACTATACTATCCATTTTCTCTTTATTTATCTTTTTCTTTTTTTCAATATAACCATTTATAATTTTTATTTTTATATTATCATTAAACTTATATCTCTCAGTTAATAAATTTATAATAAATTCAGGATTAGGATAATTTATAGGTATATTAAATATATATCTAATATAATCATATTTTTTAAATTCATTTAACTTATCCAGTTTAGTTAATTCTTCTATTATATCATTTTCTGAATTTATAACTTTAGAGTCATATCCAAATGTATATGTAATATAAGTTTTAGCTAATTGATTTTCTATAAATACTTGGTCATATTTATTTTTATTACTATCATAAGTTATATGATAAAATCCTTTAGGTTCTTCTTCTCCAAATCTCCATCTACTATAACTACCTACATAAAAAATCTTATTTTTAATATTAGTATTTATATGATAATGTCCAAAATAAACTTGTCCATCACATATATTCTCTAATTCAGTAGATGTAAATATTGGAACTTTTTTTCTTACTTTTTCTTTCTTAATTATATTTTTAGTATTAAAACCAACTAATTCTTGTATAGTACCATGACCAAAAACATAATTATATTTATCATTAAAATAGTCTTTATAATACTCATTTTTATCTAACATATATTCTTCCGGAACATACAAAACTTTTAAATTAGGTAATAATTCCTCTTTAGTAACAGTTTTAATTATTTTGAAATTTAAATTAATATCATCTTCATATAATTTAAACATATTATACTGATTAACTTCATGAGCTTCAGTACCATATATAATTCTTAATGGACAATTATGTTTTTTAATTATATCAATTAATTTATCCATAAATAATAAAGCTATTTCACTACTCTTATCATTTAAATATAATTTATGGTCAAAATAATCTCCTGCAATAATTATAAAATCTATTTTCTTTAATTTATTTATATAATTAATGAAAGTTTCATTCAATTCAAATATACTTATATTAGGGTCAATTACTCCAAAATGTATATCGGATATTACTATACCGTTATATTTCATTAATAATCACTCCTTTATATAATTTATAGTTAAGTGAATTATTAATATAAATAAAAAAACAAAATACGGATAAATATAGAGAACGGGTAAATGAAAGTAGTGTATAAATAACACTACTTTCATTTATATATCATCTCTATAATATAAATATATAGGAGGTGATATATATGAATAATTGTTTGTCAAGATTGTTAGATAAACCTCATCTTAATAATCTTTATAGACTTTATTGTAACAACGACCACATTAATAAAGATGTTACAATAAATAATATCATTATAATTAATCATATAATGATATTTATATAAATGTTATAATAATTAAAATATAAATAAATAGATATAAGAGGGAGATATATATCTCCCTCTTTTTTTATATTAATCTTCTAAATTTAAATGTAACATTGGTAGCTGTATTATAAGTGAAGTTAGCTGATATTTGTAATGTTAAATACCCACCTGAAGCTTTTCTTAAAGTTCTTAGATATATACAATGAGTATTGGAAGCATGTCCTGCTTGATGTAGTATTATTTCATCACTATCAGTAGAATTAGTACCGGAAGCGAACCAAGAGCATACTCCTGTAAAAATTTCATTATACATATTAGTACCTGTATTTGATATACCTGATACTTGAACTATATAGCTACCCGATTCTAAATTATTACCTGCTATACCAGTATCTACCCAATCTGTAGTTAATGTGAGAGATTTAGTAAATTCTTTTATTGTACCTAATTCTAATTCACCTAATATTTCAAAGTAAGATCCATTAAATATTAATTCATAAATTTTATTAGCTAATAATGGATAATTACTGGATAAAGGTTCTCCTCTATAATAAATGGCCATAGGTGCTATATCATTAATACGTAATCCAGGATTATCTACAGTGCTTCCATTCGTAAATTTAATATAAATAGTTACACCTATTGAAGCTCTAATTTGTGTATTAGTCACAGTTTTAAGTGCAGTATCAGCTGCTGTTGTACAGACTAATATATTATTATAAGTAGCACCGTTAATTCTTATATTAGGAGTTATAAAAAACTCTCCACCTTGGTTACCAACAAGTGTTAATGAAGCAGGTTCTATAATTGAATCATAATCAGTAAATATTAATTGAAGATTTTGAGAACTTCCATTGTTTTTAAAAGTAATTCTTGGATTAGCAGCATCATATACATTAGATGCTACTGTTGCATAACTACCACCAATAATTAATTCATTATTAACTGCTGCATTACCACTAAAAGTTTTTAAACCAGCAAATGTTTGAGTAGTAGTATTTACTACACCAGCATTAGATGTATCTGCTGCAATTACATTAAATGTAGATGCTGCACCAGAATATGTTGTCTTAGTAGTACCTGCAATTTGTAAAGTTAATGCTCCTAAACTATTAGCAGTTGTATGTGTATGATTATTATTACCAACAAATGCAAATTGATTAGTTTTACTCCACATAGTACCATCAGGTTTTATTTGTATATCTACGTCTTGAGTATTATTACCGCTATAAGTTGTATCTAATATATAACTAAAGTGTAATATATCATTTGTATATGTACCTAATTCCCATGAACCATTAGTAGTTTTCATAGATAGCATGGGGGAATAATTATTAAATGTAACTTGTCTTAAATTAGCACCATCTCTACCTTTATTCCAAGATACTGAGTTAGGCTGAACTTGTATTTGTCCATTACTAGATACTGTAAGTACATTCTTTCTAGCAGAAGATGTGCCATTACCAATTATAAATAATTTACCATTAGTACCATTAAGTGCTGTATTATTATTATCTGCGGCATTCCATTGACCAATTACTAATTGATTATCATAATAAGCTAATAACGAATTACCTGTAGCAAATGAATAATTACCTCTTACTAAGAAAGTAGGACTTACTACAGTAACTCTTAAATTAGAAACTGCTGTGTCATTTATAATATAATGAGTAGCTGATTTATTACCAATACCTATTAATACTATAGTAGTACTTGAAGCATATGCTGCTTTACATGGTTTAATATTATTACCCGTAGCTCCATTAGCATATACTAATACCATAAATGTACTACCCATACCATATATATTAGTTATAGCTGTAATTTGTGCAGCTGTTAGTGTTAAAGTCCATTTATAAGTAGACGCATTGTAAGATTTAGCTGTAGGTGTATAAGTTAATAATGATGGAGAAGTACCCTTACCAACGCCCATAGAATAGTCACCAGATACAATTACATTATCACCAAATGCTACCGATGATGTACCTGTAGCAATAGTAGTTCCAAAAGCAAGCTCATAATAGGTTCTATTTAATACCTTTTCACCAAATGCCATTGAAGCTATATTAGTATCTATATAGAATTTCATTTTTCTTATATTACTGGTGTAATGCCCTACTGTAGTATTATAAAGTCTAAATTTATTAGTTTCAATTCTAGTATCAGAAGCTAACTTAATATTAGTTTTAGTACCAGTCAATATTAAGTTTGATCTCTTTAAAAAAATACTAGGATAGTTATTATCTATAATAGTACTAGATGCTGGAAAAACCATATGGGATGATAAATATATCCGATCGGATTTAAGTTCAAAAGCATTACTTTTCATCATAAGTGAACTTCTTCCATTAAATATATCAATATTAACCATTGTATTCGCATTTAAGCTGATATGACTACTACTGTCTAAATTAATATAGTTAAAAGCTCTTATATCAACTGTACCAAAATCATATATCTCTAAATATTCACTACCTTTTATAGACATTGCACTATCGTTTGAATTTAAATACATATGACCAGATGATTCTAAATACATCTGTCCTTTAGATCGTAAATTTGTTGCATGGTCTATATATAATCTTGAACCTGTATAAGTATCTAATTCAATTTTATCACCAGCATGTAAATACATACTTGAATGGGTCATACGTAAATGTTGATCATGTGCTTCACTATTATTTTTCTTATTTCCTAAATATATTTCAGTATCCCATACTTTAAAAGTAGTTTCTATAGGAACCATAGTTGTATCATCTTGTTCTCTTGACATTTGTATAGTTCCTGTATAATGAGCATATAATTGACCATCTATAGAAATTCTTTTTGTACTAGAATTCATTAGTATAAATTCTGTATTAGTTGAAGGAGTTATTGAACCTGCACCAATTCTTAATGAATTTGTAGTAGTTGTTATGGTATATTTTTTATTACTATTAAAATATAGACCACCAGGTATACTTGTATCACCATCAGCATCTAATAATGTTAAAGTTCTTTTTAAAGTTCCAAATACTCCTGTATATTGTCTTACATATATAGGTTCATTACCATCATCAGCCGTAGCCCATTCACTATATCCTGTATTACTTGCTGTAGCTCCACCAACCATTCTCCAATAATCATTACTACCAACAAGACCCGTTATACCTCTAACTCCAGAATTTCCTAATTGTCCAAATTCTAAATTACCAGTTATAGTTAATTTATTAGTACTTGGTGTATATGTTAAATTAGTAGATTTTCTTGCAGTGGATGTCTCTGGAGATGTAGTACTATTTGCTATAAGTAAAGGTAATGCTGTTGTAGTTGTTGTATCATTCGTTTGAGTAACTAATGTATCTGTATTAGGATTATTTACCCACTTAGCAGTACCAGCAGAATCCCAACCGAGAAACTGCCCACTACTACCACCTGAAGGTACATGCTTATTACCTGCTGTTGTTGGATGTGTGTATGCATTAGCGATAGTAATAGTACCAGCTGTTCCTGTTAATGTAATATTGCTACCTGCTTTTATATTAATAGTTTTACCTGCTGAATTATTAAAAGTAAATTGATTAGTCCCTTCAGTTGTTCCACCATTAAGTTGTATCTTTAATGAACTATTTAATGTACCAACAAATTTACCATCTGTACATACATCACCTTCATTATATAATAAACCAGAACTTGGATTAAAAGTTAACTTGGAAGATTTATAAGTGATATTATCTACTTGTGTATCATCAGCTGTTTGTGATAATAATAATCTATAATCAGAATTAGTAGTACTGTTTGTTTGTCTTACATTATAGTCACTATTAGGGTTATTAACCCATTTTGCAGTACCGGCAGAATCCCAACCGAGAAACTGTCCATTGCTACCACCTGAAGGTATATGCTTATTACCTGCTGTTGTTGGATGTGTGTATGTATTAGCGATAGTAATAGTACCAGCTGTTTTTGTAAGACTAATATTGGTACCTGCTTTTATATCAATAGTTTTGGCAGCACTACCATTAAATGTATATAAATCAGTTCCTTCTGTTGTACCTGTATCAAATTTAATAACACTGTTATTGGCTACTTTAGTAGCTGTTGTAGCGGTGGTACTATTTCCTGTTACATTACCAGTTAAATTACCAATAAAGCCACCTTCTGATTTTATAGTACCTGTGGCTATTACATTACCAACAAAATTGGTTACACCAAGTACAAATAAATCTTTTAATGTTGCCATTTATATATCACCCCCATTAATATTCTATTATAGTATTAGCTATAACAGTTTTATTTTCAAGGTATCTTATTTTATCTATATTGATATTATCTATTCTTACATATAAATCAACTTCTTGTACTACAACATCATTAGGGCCTGGTATACCCCCTTCATAATTTACTTTACTAGCAATAGCATACCACCACCAATAATTTGCTAACGCTACTCCTGCCAAATAAGCATTTGGGCCAAAACCATGAGCACTATCCGTTGTACCTATACCACCAAAGTTGCGACCAGTCCAATCACAATGTATAGCAGTATAACCTTCTATGCTTCCTTTATAAGTTGTTATTGGATTACTTGTTTGTGTCCAATGATTATATTTAGAAGAATCTAATGTGGGATATTTTAATATAAATTCATATTTATTATCTTTATCACAAAAATATTCCATATATTTCAACTTACTATATTTATCTTCTTCATCATTATCTAAACATTCATCAAGTGTAGTAAATAAAGTAGTGCCATTATTAGATTTTTGATGATATATTCTTGTAAATAATTTACCATCTTGTACCAGTAAATCATTACCAACATCAAACATCTCATTTATATTAGCATTTAATACTCCATTTTTATTCAATAATATTTTATCATCTTCTATTACTTCACCATTAATTAATAAATTATTCCCAATATCCATTTTAAAACGAGTATTATATAATTCTTTTACATCATCAGCAGATAAAGCTGTTGCATATATACGAAAATCTGATAGATAACCCGTAAAATAATTACCTGCTGGAGTAGTACTATTACCACCTGCTTCTGCACCTATAAATATAGTATTATTAGCATTATATTTAATAGTATCTTTTGTAGTAACAGAAGTTTTTGATGCTTGCTCACCATCGATGTACAATATTACATCATATCCATTAAATGTGCCTGTAAACATATGCCAGCTATCATTTAATGAAGAAGCACTTATATTAGAATTAACATAAATGTATGTATTTCTAATTGTCAGATATACAGAGAATCTTAAAAGGTCATTTTCTATATTCCAACCACCGCCTTCAGTACAAGAAAAAATTCTCACATTGCCAGTAAAAGAACTGGGTTTTGCCCATATAGACACGGTTATATTATTAGTTAACTTACAAGCCTGTGGTACTGTAATAAAATTTTTATCATTAGCAATAAACGACAAACTTGTATCATATATTCCACCAATATCTATTACGGTAGCTGGTGCATTACTACTATAAGTACCATCATTACCATAACCACTTACATCTATTTCTTTATCAGATAATAGAGCAATATATTCCGTGCTATTATATTGAGGAGTCCAACCTGTGTATGAAGAGCCTTCCTCTAATTTTACATTTTTAACATAAAAAGTATCACCATCTTCGAGATCACTAGTAGATACGCCAATATATATAACTCTATTAGCTGGAGTTACATCATCAGTAGTTGTTAATGTTGCGTATAATCTAGTATATTTATTAGGATTTGGTGTATATTCGTTAAAAGCTACTAGATTAGATATAGGACTAGTACTATTGGCTTTTTTTAAGCTCACATTAGTAAAGAATTTTTTACTCGATTTAAAGTCTAGTGATATTGTGTATGTTGTATTTGCTTTTACTTCACTTTCTAAAAAATATACATAAAAAAATTTCCAACCTGAATTAATATTTGATGCTGATGTTATAGTACATTTATAGACATTATCATTATTATTTTCTGTTATAATTTCATTAGTATGTCCACTTTTTTGTGTAGAAAATTTAATATAATTCGTTGAAGTTAAATTATAAGCATAGTTTGGATTACCTAATGTTAATGATTTTCCATCCAATTTATAATGACAAAATAAACCTTTACTTATTTCTTTTATTTGATCATATGATAATACTTCGTCATATAGCCTTAAATCGTTCAATTGACCTGCAAAATTAGTACTACCTACAGAAACAACTCCTGTTAGATATCCCCCATTACCAGTTGCAGTATGTACTAATTGACCATTAGTATATAAATTTAAAGTATTACCATCATATGTAACACAACAATGATACCATGTATCTTTATCTTGTCCAAAAATATAACTGTCATTTGTTATACTATTAGCAGCATTATTATGATAACTTATAGCTCTTGGTGAATATGAATAAGTAGATTCAAATCTTAGCGAACTACCATTTGTACCATCTGCACTTTTATCACCAAATGCTACTATCCTATACCAGTCCCCTGTTAAAGTTTCACTACTTTCAGCATATCCCCAAAAACAAATTGTAAATTTTTCTATTTTATTATAATTATTTAAAGTTATACTATATGCACCCGGTAATGGTGTTATATCTAAAGATTTATTAAAAACACCATTATTTGAATAAGTCAATGTTTTATTTGTAGTTATAGTATATTCTGCTATACCTAAATTGTCACTTTTCCCATTAAAGGGAAGCCATAATAATAAAGACATATTTTAACTCCCCCATTTCTTAAATACTAAACTCCAAAGCACCAGTTGTAGTATTCTTTGTTATAACCCATCCATCTAATGTTAATGATTTCGTGCTATTATTATAATATAATCCATTAGCTTTGATAGGTTCTTTATTTGTTTCAGCAATATCAGTAGCTGCTGTACTTAATAATAATCTATAATCAGAATCAGTTGTATTCGTTGCAGCTATATCAGTATCATAATTATTAGCTGTGCCTGTTATAGTATACGTAATAACATTACTACTTGTAGCACATGCTATTGTCATATTACCACCATTTTTAATATTGATTGTTTTAGCAGTACTACCATCATAACTATCTGTATTAGAACTTGCATCATTTGCTTTAAATGATAATGCATAAGGATTTTTTAAACTTGTATATGTTGTATCTTTAACATTAAAAGTGATTACATTATTATTAGCAACAATAGAAGTTACGTTTGTACCTGCTTTTAATTGAATTTCTTGATTTGCATTTGCAGAACTTCTTAAAATTAAATATGGATCATTTGTATTTGTTGTTACTTTTGCTGTACCACCTGTTACACCAGCAAAATATGTATAAGTTGTATTTGTATTATCACTTGCAGGAATTTTTACTGTATGTGATGAAATTTTTGTAATATGTCCTGTCGAATTTACTTCTATATACGGAACGCTAAAAGTACCGCCATAAGCAGGAGTTTGAGCAGCATTGTCTCCATAATTACCTGCCGTTACTCCGCTATTTCCATGAGAAATATTAAGCTTTTGAGTTGTTGCATCTTTAGATAATACAATAGGTGAAGTTACTGTTATATCATTACTTGTTAATATTCTTGTCCAAGGAGCAGCCCAAGCTGTACCATTAGTTATAGCTCCACCATTTCTACTTCTTACCCATAAATCAGTAGTTCCTGCTTTATTAGCTATTTGTGTAATATAATAAGAACTTTGTCCTGTTATTTTATATGACATATTTAAAAATGTATAAGCATCTGTAGCAACAGTTCCACTGGGATTTACTGTACTATCAGTAGATGTTACATTAGTAGCATATCCAATTGCATTTCCATATTTAGCAATATCATTTAAGTTTTTATTTCCCGGAAAAACTGATATTGCTACTATATCAGAATCAACTAATGCTATTGTACCTGTTTTATTAGGTAATGATAAAGCAACATCAGATGATAGATTATATGTTCTTACATTAGCATAGTATCCATTTGTACTAAATAGTCTAAATTGTCCTTCTTGATGACCATTAGTAGCATCAGCTTTTCCTAAATATAAATAAGCTGTACCTGCTGCAGATGTAGTTCCTTTTTTAAGTTGTACATTTACACCTGTGTTGTATTTAGGTTGTTGTAAATTAGTATTTCCTATAAATGTCAAGTAATTTACAGAACCATCATCAGGATTATATTCTTCTGCTTTTATTCTACCAAAATCTTTGCCATATACATAATACTTAGTATCATTTAATTTTACAGTAGTACTTAAATAATATCCATCATCAGAAGATGATACATTATTAGTCCATGAATTCAATACTAATAAACTACCTGATGAGTTTGGTAAAGCCCATGACATATTACTACTTAATGTATTTACAGCAATATCAGCATAATGATTTGAATTATCATATAATCTAATAACTCCTTTTCTTGTACTTGAACCTAATTGAAAATATATTTTATTTGAAGATATATAAAACTTTAATGAATCATTATATCTTAAATTTAATAAAGTATCAGATGTATTTATAAATGGTAAACTATACCATGTTTCTGATTCCGGATTAGTTTCTTCACTTCTATTAGCTGTTATCATTGTATTATATAATGAATTTGCAGTAGTAAATGAAGAATTTCCACTTGCACCATTAGTTGTATCTGATATACCCCTTAATTTTAATTGAGAACCATTAGAAATCATTATTATCGCTTTATCAGAATCTCCGGAAAATTCTTCTGTCAATGGAGGTAATTCAGAAGCTACAATTTTGTGTCCATCATAGAAATAAGCACCTTTATAACCCATAAAATCAATTCCATATGTGTTATAAGCCATGCCTACAGGTATATAAATTTTGCCATCAGCAGTTGTAGGAATAGTTTGTGTCCACCATGTATCTGCTAAATAAAATAAACCTTTATTGAAAGTACCTACAATATATACCATTTTATTAGCAGTTAAACCAGTACCACAATTACTACTATATCTAAAATCTACCCCAGATTGATATGTTCTTACAACATTATATCCGGTAACTGCTCCAGCAGCTACGTTTCCACCCATGTTTAAATAAAATATATGTCCTAATAAAAATCCTACTGTATTTTTTGTTTTTGTACCGGTACCATTATTAGTTGTAAATGATTGATATGTACCATTTTGGTCCATCATGCACAAACTATACTGTTTTAAACCATTAGTACCTGCAGTTAAATGCATATTAGCTAACTGCATAGTTGTAATATCATTATTATCACCATTAGATTTAAAACCATTAGAAATACCGTCATATTCATTTCTACCATCATAATTGGTAGTACCGGTACCGGGAATATTAGCATATAATAACATGCTATTATATATCGTAAATGAACATCTTTTCATGTCCATAATTTCAACTTTAATAGTTCTAGCATTATCTGCTACATTAGGATTCCATGAGGATTGAAATCTTAGACCTAGAGCATGACCATACTTATTAGTAACACCAGCTTCTTTAGCTCTATATACTAGGTGATTATGATATGCTCTATAGTTACCATTAGTTATACTATTATATACAGCCCAAGTAACTATAGCATTTCTTATACCGGTAAATTTCACATAAGAAATATTACTTTCAGTACTACCACTCATAGTAGCATATATCCTATAAGTAATTTCCCATTGTTCTGTATAACTATCAGGTAATATATTACCAAAATATAGCCAAGCTGCAGGATCACTATTTGCTGTACAAGTAACCCCTGTATATGTTTTTTCTATAATTGGTTTAATATTTGGATAAATAAGATAATAAGGTATATTTCCCCATTTACTTGAACCATCACCAATTTTCATATCAGTAACAATACCATCTTTTTCAGTAAAAGCAAGTTCACCTTTATTTAAAGTTACATTACCTTTATAATTAGAATTTGAGGAATTTGTCCATTCATCAGTTGTATGAACAACACCTTTATTTCTGACTTTTAATTCATTAGTCGCCATTATAAAATTCCTCCTTTCCGAAATATAGTTCTTAAGGAGAGAGAATATTCTCTCTCCTTAATAAAATATTTATAATATAAAAAATTAGATATTTCCATTTAATATTAATATATCACCACTGGATTGATCAAGAAATCCGGTGTTTAATTTAGCTTTAATACGACCACTACCACTACTACCAATAGTTAATGTACCATCATCTTTATTACTAGCATTTTGTACAGTAGCATTAGTTACTTGTGATGGATTCATTACTAAATTACTAGTTTTATTTAATGTTACATTAGATTCAGCATTATTTGTAGCAGATCCATTTAATACTACTTCATAATTTACATTACTAGTATTACCAGCAGCTACATCAGATTTATAATTATTAGTATCTTGAGTTGTTAATGTAACATCTTCAACTCCTGTAACTCTACCATATTTATCATAAGTTATCTTAGGTACTTTTAATGTTTTACCACTAATACTAGGGGTATATGTTTTTGTAGTACTATGTAAGTCTTTCAAATTTACAGTACCTGAAGTAGTAATACCACCAGTAGGGCTTGTTACTATAGCATTAGAATCTGCAGACTTAACCTCTGTAACTGTACCAGATGGTTCATCACCAGATGGAATTACATCCCATTTATATGTAGTAGTAGATGATGCTGTTGTTATTGTTTTAAGTATAATAGTATCACCAGCATCAGTAGTAACCGGAGATCCTGTAGAAGAATTGGCTGCAGGTATAGTTATTGCTCCAGTTGCTTTATATGCCCAACCAACTTTAGCTCCAGATGTTGGTAAATCAGATATTTCGTCTACCGTTCCTTTATATACTACAGCATCTACAATTCCAGCCATTTCTTGCTTTACATATTCTGTAACAGCTTTTGATGTAGGTACTGATGTATTACCTGTACCAGTTATATTATCAGTATCTAAAGATATATCTGATATTAATTTATTATTAGTTGGATCCTTTCTAATTAAATTACCATTGGTAAATGATGTATTACCTGTACCACCTTTACTTATAGGTAAAGTACCCTCTACTAAGTTGGCAGAATCTAAATGTATTATATTATTAGATATTAAATGATAGCTCGTACCATCATATATAAAAGTAGCTACATCTCCAGCTTTTATTATATCTGCTGTTATAGCAGTATTTTTAAATAAGACAGGTTTAGCACCTTTGCTATTAATGTTCATAGTAATAGCAGTACTAACATTATTTATGGCATTATCAAATTTTACTGCTACTATACCACCTACAGTTAAAGCATAACCTGATAAAGTGACTGCTTTATCAGCTGTAGCACTTGCTGTAGTACATGTACCATATCCTTGGCCAAGTGATGCATTATTATATGTTGTATTACTATCTAAGTCACCAATTAAATCAAATTGAGTTCCATTATATACGAAATTATATGTTCTATTAGCAGCTAAAGCTCCAGCGGTTACAGCAGCTCCTCTATAATAGATAGCTTTAGCACCTGTACCATTTACATTAAGAGTAGGACTTCCTGCAGTATTAGTTACTGTAAATTTAACAATAATCATTTGTCCAACTGCTAAAACAAATCCTCTTGCATCTACTGTTTTAGCAGCAGTACCTGCAGCTGTTGAACAAGTACCAAAAGGTACTGTTGAATTATTCCAAGGTAAATCAGCAAATGCTGATACACCATCACCTATTTTAAATCTCGTTATAGCACTGGTAGATGATGGAGGGACTGAATCTCTTACAAAAGCTAATCTACCTAATTCCAATGGATTATTGGCAGTATAATTAGAAGTTAAATTAGCTTCAGTATCCATCAATTCCAGTAAATGCACATTTAATGTATTACCAGCCATTAATTAACTACCTTCTTTCTATTTTATGTTGTAGTATCGCTACACACAATAGTAGCATTCGTTGCTCCCCATTTGCTTGAGTATCCACTAAGAGCTTGTACTTCTGCTTCTGTCATATTAGGGAAGTATATAGTCAAACCTGATTGTGTACAGTTGATAAAAGTATTGCTATGTATGCTTGTCATAACACCGTTAAAAGTAACCGATTGCAGAGCAGTCTGTCTTCCGAACATCCAATCGGTTGTTGTAGTTAAACCTGTTCCGACAACAACAGTTGTTAAGTTGGGTGTTTGTCCATTTCGCAAGCATAAAAAATCTCCGTGTGTTGTAGTTAGAGTATCAGGAATCGTAAATACTCCGGGAGTGCCAACTGTTTCAACCAGATTATTACAACCATAAAAAGTTTCGTAACCAACGTCTTCAATCGAACTAATGTCTACAGATGTAAGAGCCGTACAATCCGTAAAAGCATAATCGTCTATATTTGTAACGTTTGATATATCAATTGTTTGTAATGATGTACACTGTCGGAAAGCACTACTACTTATACTTGTTACAGTACTCGGTAAAGTAACAGATGTAAGAGCTGTACATCCATTAAAAGCATTAGCTAATATACTTGTACTTTCATTTGCTATAGTAACAGATGTTAAGGATGTACAGTCTCTAAAACATGAAACACTAATACTATAAGTATTTGAACTTTGAGATATTTCTGCTGTAGTCAGTGCTGTACAGTTTTCAAAAATACTATCTCCTAATCTTTCTACAGATGCTGGGATAATAATAGATGTAATTTTTGAACCATTAAAAGCATTCGCATCTATATATCTTACAGTAGAAGGTATTGTAAATGATGTTATAGGAGCATTACGAAAAGCGTTATTTCTTATATAATAAAAACTACTACTAAATTCAAATTCTATATTTAAACTATCAGATGGTTTATCACCATCTACGAAATACATGAAACCTTCATCTTGTGCAGTACCCAAAATATGTGGGTCAGTAGCATCTACTTTTTTGACACAGTATATAATACGTCTCATTGTATCAGGTTTGCCCATAAATGTATCACTCGATGATGTTATTGTAAGAGTACCATCTGACGTAAGTGTATATGTATGACCAGTAAGCCAAGTTTTTTTATAAATTTCAGTTGTCCCACCGGAAGGGATATTATCAATAGCTGCACTCATTTGTGAAACAGTATAAGTATCAGAACTACCATTTTTAGCTCTAATCGAATCAGCTATTGCTTGTATAGCTGTTTCATCATATAATTTATTAGCCATTAATTAATTCCTCCTTTCTATTTATTATTCATAATTTCCACCATTCAATACAAGAGTATTAGAACCATTTCTAAGTATATCTGTACTAATTGCAGATATAGTAAATCTCTTTTTACTTACAGTAACAGAAGTACCATCTATTGTAACAGTATCAGTATAATTACTTGCTGTAACTGTAGAATTAGTTCCTGATACAACTATATCATTTACAGAATCATATAATCTTTCATATACATCATCTCTTAATTTCTCTTTTGTTATTCCTTTATTAACTAAAGCTGCACTAACTACTTTATTAGCATCTATAGTAATCTGTACTTCTGTAGCATTTCTTGCAGCAGTATAGATATCTACTAAACTTGTAGCATTTAAATATAAAGGATCATGTATACCTACAAATACAAACTTAATATAAGTACCGGGTTCTGTTACTCCCTCAGGTAATTCATCACCTGCTTCATAATGTTCAATAGTAACAGAGTCCAAAACCATATCTCTTGCTATTGTAATTTGTGAAACATATGTAGTGTCTTGAGTATCAGGTTTCTTAGGAATTTCACTATCACCCTGATAAAGTGTATAAGTAACATCAAGCGTACTACTATTTACAGTACGAGTCATATATATTTCTTTACTTGTATCTTGTTCAATAGCGTCTAATCTATCTTCAATATCATCAATATTATCATTAATATCACTAACAGCTGTATCTAAAGTACCTAAATGAGTTATTAATGCATTTATTGCTGTAACTAAATCAGCTCTATCTGTAGAAGGTAAATTAATACTAGCTAAATTACCAATCTGATTTTGTAGATTTGCTATTAGTGAATTTGTTTCAGCAGGTGTAAGTGTAATATATTCCAAATCATCCCATGTATTAACACCATCACCTATTTTAAATTTTGGAGCACCTTCTAATCTAAATTCGCAGGCAAGCTCACCTCTTAATAATACTTTTGTGGAAACATCCCAATTTGCTGTTATATCATTACATAAAATATGTCTTACAGCTAAAACATTATTTGCCATAAATAATCACACTCCTTTTAATTAAGTTATAGAATTTCCAGAATCTATTATATCAATAGCATTATAATCTCTACCAATACAATAATATTTATTATCATCATCACTCCACATATAAGTGGCTTTCTCACTACTATCAATATATATCACAGTACTATCTCCTATTACTGGAAATTCATAAATTGAGTTTTTTGTTACAACTGATTCAGGAATATTATATATAAAATCAGGTTCAGTTGTTTCATCAACATCTGTTGTCCTATAAAATCTTACAACTTTACTATCTTCTGATACAGCTACATATTTGATAGCATTTTTAATTTGTGTATCAGGTTTTCCACCTGATATTTTATCATATATATCATTAATTATATTAGTAAGATTTTCGCTATCATTATACATAACTACATCTGTTAAAGTTTTAGGATAAACAGAATAAATCTTTCCATCGGAAAGTATCTTTTTTATAACAACTTTTTTTATAGGTTTTTTAAAATCTAAATCAATCATTAGTTCACCCCATTCTTTTAAAAAATTATAAAAAAGTATATTAAATAAATGTAAAGGTATAAAAAAAGAGGGTGTTTAAACACCCTCTAATTTTTTCAATCATATATAATGATTTCTTTTATCTCTTTCGAGATTTCTGTCTTGTTGATGAAGAATGAATCTGTTATCACCTTCACCTTATTATATTTCCCCAGTATATACATTAGTTGTGAATCAGAGTCCATAGATACTATTGTACTCTTACCTGTTGAATCTCTTGTTACTTTTACTTTCATTTTGGTTACCTCCATATATTTATATTAGTTGCATTTTTATAATATATAAATTAAATATATGGCGGAATAAATAACCTATGCATAAGACATAGGTTATTTATCACATATTCAGTTGTAATTTAAATTAATAATTGTATTAATGGTATAAGCAAATTAAAATAATTGTATGTAATATCTATTTGTATTTCTTTGGCAGAAGAACGGTGAACGAAGTATACGAAAGTTGCGTTGTCATAGATATTATCACTACCCAAAACCTTTATCCCACTAATACTATTAAATTCACGATAATAATTTATATCTAAGGAATTATTTTTATACTTAGAGATAAATATTTTAATATATTGTAATACATTATCCATTGAATTATTTTCCATTTTATAAAAAAATTTACCAAAAAAATCCAACATATACCCTTTATGTTTATCTAGAACATCATCAGATATTCCCTTAACATCAATTACAATATCATCCAAATTTCTATTATAATAAAATTCTAAATTATTTAAAAATAAATATGAAGTATACTTATTCTTTTTTAAAAATTCACAATATCCAAATTTAGTATTATCTACATACTTTAATAAAAAAATAGCATCTTTCTTTATAGATAATACATCTTCATCTTGTATATTATTCTCAATAAAAAATCTTTTTCTTATATCAACAAAAGAGGATTTTAATTTCTCTTTAAAATCTTTATCTTTTCTTTGTAATTTACCAATTGTAACAACTCTTTTTTCTTTACTCATATCCTCTATATTTTCAATTAAATCTTCATCTAATAAATTATATTCTCTGCATAAGCTTGTATTAGCTGAATGTAAATCATATTCTATAATGGTAGAGTTGAATAATTTATTTATATTTCTATTTAAATAATTATCTTTTTTATATAATTCACTTACCATAAATATCACCTCTATAAATGATAGTTAAGGCATTATTATTTATTTATATTTCAAGAGTATTTTGTATTTTTTAAATTATGTTATATAAAGGTAATAATATAGGAGGGACGGGACTCCTACAAAAGAATTTCTCGTTACTAACCATATAGTTAGTTTGGAGGTCATTTACAAACTACATTCAGGTATCAACAAGATTACACAATAGCCTTGTTAGTAAAGAAGGAGCTCGGTGAGCTCCTTCTTTTTTTAATAACCATAGGCTATTTTTCTTGCACTTTCTTCATTTGAAAATACTTTATTTACTGAACTTGTTTTTTGTACATTAGGTGTTTTGCCTGTTTGGTTATTTACATAAGTATTGGTTACATTCATATTAGATTTTAAATCTTTAATGTCTTTAAAACTATTACTATTTTCAGAAATATTACTCAATAACTCTATCATCTTTCCAAACATAGCTTCCATATTATCATTAGTAGTTGTAGTATTAATAAAATGATAAGTATCTTGTCCTACTGTGAAACTATGGCCTTGTTCTACTTTAATTGTCTCATTATTATTCTTAGTTTTTGTAATAATATTTCCATTTCTATTTTTAAGCATCTGTCTACTGAGTTGTTTAAGAGCTTCTCTCTTATTTCTATCAATGGTTTCTTGTTTCTTTTTATTAATATATTCAGGAGAATTATAATAACTAATCTTTTTAATATCAGATGTATTATCAAATTCACCAAATCCACCACTATTAGATGCTCCCATATTTTTATATGCATTATAGTATTCATTAGCTTTAGTAATTCTTGTAGACATATTAGGTGTACCGGCTCTTTCAAATGTTTTTTCAAATTGATAAGTAGCACCTGTTACATCATTTGATTTCTTAAAATCTTCATATGAAGATGGACCAACATTTCTTCCTTCAACATTAACAGTATTATTCCAGAACGGATCCATTGAAGAGTCACTTAATTCTTTATCTACAAATTCAAGCTGACCTTGAAGATCTGTCCAATCTTTGCCTCTGCTCTTGTTATAATCAGCCATTGCTTTCCAACGTGCTGACTTGGTGTTATAATTTTCCCATTGTACAATACCGGCTGCAGGACCTGCACCATTTCCTTGAACCTTCGTAGGGTCTATTCCAGATTCTTGATACATGTTACCTAATATACCGGCAGCGGCAGCAGGACTATATCCCTTACTTCTGAAGAAAGAGTATACTTTTTTAGCATTATCTGAACTATTCCAATCAACTGATACATTTGCATCTCCACCAGAAGATGTTGAAGAATTATCAGATAATACAGAACTCCAGTCTATATCCCAGTTGCCTGTTAACATAGCGTCAAATAAAGTATTTGCAACTTTACCTATACCTGAAGCTATTCTTGATAGTAATGATTGTTTATTAGAAGAGCCTTTACTTAATGCAGAAGAAAATCCTTCCTTAGCAGTAACTCCGGGAATAGGATTAGGTCCGGGAGGTCCGGGTGTCCATACAGTTGTATACGATGCAGTATCAGTAGTTTCTTCAGGTGTATTACATGAAGAGTCATCACCACAGTTCCATACATAATGTCTACCATTTTCATTCTTAGAGAATATTTCAGTATGATGATCATTAACTATAATATCACCTTCATTTAAATCGTCCCAACCAGTCCAACTTCTTCTTGTAAATCCGGCAAGTGTTTTTAATTCACTACTATCACTTAGCATATTACCTGTCCAAAGATTTCCTATCTTATCATAGCCATAATAATCTACGCATGCACGAACAAATCCTGAACAGTCTGTTCTTACTGATAATTCTCTACCAAGATTTATTTTAATATAATTACTTTGACTATAACCAACTTTCTGCTCAGCTATAGCTTTTTTAACTGCTTTAACAACATCAACCCAACCTAAGTTCAATCCATTAATAACTGCACCTGTAGAAGATGCTATGTTATTTGTATTACTAGGTCTAGGCACACTACCATCATTAGGAATAGGAGCTATTGTCTGTATGAAGTTATTTATGCCAGCCCAATTCGGTACAACCTTTTTAATTTCATCAAGATAATGATCTAATTCAGCCTGAGTAGGCCATATGTTATCACCATATTTAGCTTTGTTTTTAAATTTAACGGGGTAATAATATTTATCAATACCATTATTTTTTATCTTATTTAAACTTGCTCGAATTTTGGCTCTGTCAGAATTAGTCATTTTAGATGTACTAGAAACTACAGCATTGCCATTAGTATTATTATGTTTATAAAGTACAGCATTGACTTTAATATCTTTAAATTTAGATGTATTTTTAGGTTTATAGTTTTTATTATGACTATAAATAGAGTTACTATTATCCGTCTCGCCATCGGCAACTTGATAAGCTAAATTTATATCATCATCATATCCATATCCACCTCTTCCAAATGACCATGAATTATATGTATTATTTATGAAACTATTTATATTTCTCTTACCGGAATACTTCTTACCTCTTGGATCATTTATATAAATATCATTACCATCATATCCAGTAGCAACTACGTAATGTCCTGCTTTTGTATAAGTATCAGAACCTTTACCTTGTAATATAACAGGATTTCCGGAATTTAATTGATTCTTTATCATATCACTTGAAGGATTTGATATTCTTATGCTTGATAAGTTATAATCATTAGCAGCTTTTTGTATATAGTTAGCATTAGTACCAGTATAATCTCTATAGCCACTGTTAGTTACATCTTTAGCTATATCAGTAGGTGTTACATTGTTACCCATATCAGATAGAGTCATAGCAACTGCTGCAGGACCACATCCAGCACTACTCATATCAGCACCATCATCAGAACCATCAGATCTCTGGTATCTATTATTAGCCCATCTCGGGTCTTTCTGTGAATAGTATACTCCCATTGTTTCTCCACCGAAACCACCGGAAGCTTCTACTCCTTCACCCCATCCCATTGATTTACTAGCATTACCACCTGTAAAGAAATCTATAAATGTACCACCCATAGCAGCAGTGAATCCTTTTACGCCACCACCGGCTTGTGTATATAGATCATCGTTCATATTTTTGGTGCTATCATCTAATATATCAGTAGCTTCTACTATACCTTCAAAGGTTTTTCCTAAAAATCCAAACGTGTGTTCCCACATATAGGTAAAGCCTTTTTCAACGTCTTTCCATTTGTCTGTAACATAATCTATAGCACTTCCAACACCTTCGGCAACTTTATGTATTATCCAGCTAACACCTGTAGGTATTGTTAATACTGTATTGATTATACCAACACCAATATTACCTAATATACCACCTACCAACTCTTCACCACTATTGGATTGATTTAGATTTTTAAAACCACCAGTCCAAAGTTTAACAGGGTCTCCTTCAGCTAAAGCTTCTAATGCATTTTTTCCACCTTCAACAGTTGTATCCATACCTTCTTTAAATGTATTGAATAATGGACCTATACCTTCAAAAGCTTTATGTAATATCCAGCTAATAGCAGTGGGTATTGTCATTAGTGAATTTATTACACCAACGCCAATATTACCTACTAATAATCCAACACTTTCACCATCGCTAGATCCTTCATCAATATCACTCCATCCGTCTTTCCATAATCCGACAAGATCACCTTTTGCACAAGCTGCTACAGAATTTACCGCACCACTAAGTAGTGAACTTACTCCACCAAATATACCTGATACAGTATTTCCTATTACGCTGAACACTGAGCCTATCAAATTATCTTCGCCTGTAAGAGTATTTATACACCAAGAAAGTACTGCAGGAACTATACCTAAACCGGCTACAGTCTTTCCTAAAAACTGACCTATAACCTTACCTACACCAGCTCCTTCATTACCTTCACCAGCATTATCATCATAAGGTTCAGCTACCATTTTACATAATTCTGCAGCATCACCTTTATTTATTAGCCCTATAGCTTTAGTTATACCTTGTATAGCTTCACCAAGTCCACCTATAACAGCATCGAATGTATGAGCTAATATTTTCTTCTTATCTTTAAATTCAACTCCAATACTATCAAGTGCTTCTTTAGATAATCCTTCTGCTATTAGATTTCCTTCAGCATCATATTTACTATATGTACCATCTTTATTTTTCTTATAAGTATTTCCTTCACTATCTGTACCGGTAGCATTTTTATTAATTATTGTAGATTCCATAACAGATTTGGCTGTCTTACCAAGACTTGAACCTATATCATCATTTAAGCTATGATGTTCTTGTACATTAAAGTCTGCTTCACTCTTATAAGATACAGTATAAGTACCATCTTCAACACCCTGTTTGAATTGTTCATATGTTACATCTTGGCCAATTATACCTGCACTTTTTCTTGTTTCATATTCTTTTTGTATAGATTCTCCTATATATTCTTGATATCTTTCTTGGAATTCTGCTTGCTGCTGTTGCATAATTTCAGCATTACCGGGATTTAATAAGTTATAAACTACAGTAGCTAATCCTTTCCATATATCAACACCAGTCAATGCCGACATTATATCAAATATTAAAGCAATCCAACTTACAACAGGTGCATTTTTAATAGCACCAAATATAGTTGAAACTAATATCATCGTATTATCTGGTTTATCTACATGGAATAATTTAGCAGCTGCACTTGCACCATCAAGTGCTCCCCATGCCATAAATGCTAAAGCAAAGAATTGTTTACTTGTACTAAGACCAAGTTTCTTAGTCCATTCTTCTATAAATGCATTTGATTTTTCTTGTATCTTTTTAAAGAATTTAACAGGACCAAATTCACCAAGATTAACTTTTATTTTAGGGAATTTAAGATTTATTTGTTTAGTTAATAGATTAGAGAAATCATCAAGATATCCTTTTACTTTATCTAAAATACCACCTGATTTTGTAGCAGCTTCAGCAACATTGTCTATACTATTAGTTACGAACATACTACTACTATCAGAAATTTCTGTCATAGCTTTCTTAATAACTGTATCTTTAACTCCTTCTTCAGCAGCAGCTTTAGCAGTATTTTCAGCTAACTTCCCAGCTAAATCATCTGCGGCATTATCTACAGTATTACTTATTACAGCAGAACCTTCTTTAGTAATACCATACTTGGATATAGGGTCTAATGAAGAACCTGTATTTTTAAATAAATCTTCTCTAAACTTATTTGCAACATCATCTTTAGTATAATTTAATGCAGCAAAGCCTTGTTTTTGAGTAAATGCATTAGCAGCATTATCTGCAGTATTACTTATTATAGCAGAACCTTCATCAACTAAATCATCTGCAGTATCAGTAGCTGTATTATACATACTATTTTTAAAATCAGCTACTTCAGAATAATTCTTACCTACATATTTATTAAACTTTCTCTCATAGATTTTTTTACCTATAGGAGTTTTATAGAAGAATTCTCTTTTAGGATCATTAGCAATATAGTCTTTAATTAAACTATCTCTATATGCATTTGCAGCAGCTTCTTCAGCGGCTAATCCTGAAAGTTTGGTTAAACCTTTATAAGCAAGTCCACCAACTACACTATTATTATTAAGTATAGTTCCTCTAATAGTTCGTGGCAGTGTTTCACTAAGAGCAGTAGTATTTCCTTCTCTATCTAAGAAGTAAAAATTGCCATTACCATATTCAGTGAGTATTCTATCAAATTCATCTTTACCACTACCGCCATTTGTTCTATCTTTACCATTGAACACATCATGTATAAAATCACTAATACCACCAATAGAAGTTTTTATGGTTTCAACTACCATAGGAATGCCATCAGTAATAATCCAGTCACCTATACCTTTAATACTATCTATTATATCAATAGCTACTTCATGTATAGCATTTTTAACCATAGTCTTACCGGCATTAGGGTCATTATCACCATTACCATTCCACCATTGAGATACGGCAGAACCTATTTTTTCAAATATGCCACCAACAAAATTACTAAATCCACCATCTGTTATAGAGTCTAATAAACCAACTCCACCAATACCTATGCCTAATGCTCCTAATAATCCTCCCCATCCACCGGAAAATAATCCACTGAATAGATTGAATAATCCGCTGCCAAAACCAATAATCTTATCGAAGAAAGTTTCTTTCTTTTCTTCACCATCAACGAGTTTATTCATTTTCTCGTTAGATTCTATTTCAGCTATTTGTGCTTTTCTATTTATTTCATCATCTTCTTTAGCTTCATTAAAAGCTTTCATATTAGCATAAGTACCATCGAAATTATCACTATCAGAAAAAAGATCTGCACCTATAGCAGATGTATTGATAGATGCACCATCACTCATTTCTGCAATCTGAGCAGCTTCAGTAGTTTCATTATTATCATTATCTTCTTCAGCATGTGGTATATTTAAATTTGGCACTAATCTATTTAATTTATTACCACCATCACCTTTTAATGTACCGCTAATATCTCCTAAAACATTTACCAAATCATTAAATCTATCAGATATATTAGTAAACTTTTCAAGTATCTTACCTAATGCATTAGATGTTTTAGATAAAGAATTTCCAATGTTTTTAGTATTATCATTAGTGATTACTTGGTCACCATCATGTAAGTTAACAATTTCAGGACCATGCTCACCAACTATAGCAGGACCTTCTTGAGCATCATCTGTTCCTACTGCATAGCCGGGAACATCAACCCACTTACCATCAGCATCTTTGTATTGATAATGTCCTGATTTATTATTATATTTTACTTCTTTTCCGGGTAATTTACTTTTAAGCTCTAAAAGAATTGCAGGAGAAAATTTAGTATCTCTATGTAATTCATGCTGGTTTTCTTCATTTCTCTTATGAGCAACACTGCCTTCTCTATTATAAAAACCTCTTAGGCCTCTACGATAATCTCTATCAGTGATATATCTTCCTATATCTTCTTCAATATTAGTAACCATATCACCATATTTTTCATTAACAGTGCCACCATAATTCCATAACTCACGAATTCCTCTAGCTCCGGTTTTGAATAAATTCTTTACTCCACCAAAGAATCCTACACCTCTAAAACTTTCATCGAGGTAGTCACCCCATGAATTTATAAAATCTTT
>OCVV011361405.1_pt1 | contig 41336 bp, 49 predicted proteins | sample 1539721 | NCBI WGS metagenome assembly OCVV01 (sample SAMN02144230, study PRJEB22623) | gut metagenome | biome: sheep rumen | host: Ovis aries | place: New Zealand | reverse complement strand
GCGAAGCGTTTTGTGCGGTAGGCAAGGGCATTTTTAAACACACACATATGTGGTGGCGGAATCGGTAGACGCTTGGCTTCGGCTAGAGAGTACATTCAGTTGTAATGGAAATCATGTAAGGTTCAAATCCTTACCCACATACGGGCTTTTCGGTTTAGCAAGCTGCCTATTTGCCTGGCAGACCATCTATAAGATGAGAGAAACCGGCTTGGGTCAACCTTATGCAGTAGGTTGCGTGAGGCATAGCCACGTAGAAGCTGCTGGCAGCCGGGAAGTAAGACCGGCATTTTATAAACACACATAAGATGATGGAAGGAGACATTATGGCAACAGCTACGGTTGAAACATTGGAAACACGCATGTGGGAAGATGGGATCGACAACAAAGAAGGTTTTTTTAAGAAGTGTCTGAGGATCGCGGCAATGATAAACGAAGACTATCATCCACAGGGATCCGCTGAGATAGTCAACGATAATCTCATTATCAAGCGGCGCCCGATGGAGGCGATGCACATTGAGTTTTCCCTGGAAACCCTCTGGAACGAGTATATCGGTGGCCTCGAATGGGACTATATCGAGCACATGTTTGAGCAGAAGATAGACATGATTTAAAGGAGATTTGCTATATGGATATCAAAGCATTAAAAAATAACAAGCTCAGAGAGAAGTTCCTGAAAGATTTAAATCCGGATGAAGGCTGGTATGTATGGCTGGATCAGAAGGAACTGAACCGCAAATTCTACAGGAACGACTTAAACGGCACTACGTTCATTATAGAGATGATGGAGATATTAAGGACATATCCCAAGAAAGAAAGGATATGGTATCCGGCTAAATATTATTTCATGCAGACAGAAACGCTGGAGTGTCCTTTAAGGGGTGTTCCTTTCAGCGTCTTCATAGCAAGCAAGACAATGTGCGTAGACGAGCTTAAAAAGCTTTCCAGAAGATGAAAAAGACATATATAGTGGCTTTCCGCTCCGGTAAGCATACCGGGAGACTTGGCTTTACAGAGTACCGGAGTGAGAAGATGGTGGCAGTGTATGCAAGTTCTTTATCGGAAGCATTGGAGCTTGCAAAGGAATATACAGGGATAAAGGAGAATGACGGAATGGAGATCACCGTCGCGTGAGATATGGGAAAAAGTAAAGTAGAAGGTCATTGGTCGCAAGACAATCTTGGACGCGATTGTCTTGTACTGGAGAAGTCCAAAGGATGGATAAATCAGCTGGAAGTATATGAATGGATGGAGTCACACAACATGTCCGGATGCAGCTATATCCATATGGCCGACTGTCCGTCGGACGAGGTTCCGGCGGATCTTTACGAAGACGGAGACAAGTGGTTCTTATATGAACCAGAAGTGATTCTGGAAGAAATAGCCAGAAGAGCATCTGATAATACCGCGTCTCAATACATCATTACAAAGAAGTGAGGAATCAAAATGAAGAAGGTCAGGTACATTTTAAAAGAGATACAGTTTTCGATGGTGGCATTAGCATTTTTTGCTCTTGCGGTGGCTGCGGTTATGTTCTTTAACTGCGAAAACAAGGTAGCAACAGAGCTCTGCCAGATGGCATTGCTCTTTGCTGTCCTTAGTGGCGTCTGTGACGTTGCGAGGACAAATATATAGTAGCAAGACAAGGTAGCGTCGGCAGGTGCCACATGCGAGCGAGCCTTCCTATGGTGATCAGGGGGATCTCGGTTTGCGACGACCATGTGCAGGTTCGAGTCCTGCGGCGCTCATCGGCTGCTCTTTTGGATCCTCCAGGTGCCAGTCCATGTTAGCCGGGGGCAGCCGCTTTTGAAGCCGAGACAGAGTAAGTGATTAATGTGGTGGCGGAATAGACATCAAGGAAGATGGTAAAAATTGTGTGCTGTGATTACAACAGAGTCAATTAAAAGTAGACGCTTTATCGAAAATGTACACCTACGGCAAAATGGAACATTATTAGAAAGACAAGTAGTCCGTTAAGCTTGTTATGTAAAGTGCAAATCTTTACCCACATATATTACAAGAAAGGAGTCATATGAATAATCAGGAGATTGAAAAACTCGCAAATGGCGAACGGCTTGCAGAGCTTGTCCGCAAGATAGAGGACCGTCATGACCGTGATATCGTAGTAGGTATGTGTTCAGGTGTGGTGGAAGGTTTTTTGCTTGCTACCAATTACCAGAACAGGGAGGTAAAGCATGGAGTATAAGCCGCTGTATAAAGTTGCCGAGGTGTCTAAGATCCTTCTCATCAATACCAGTGCTGTATATAAGCTCATAAAATCCGGAGAGCTTCCGGCGATCAAGCTTGGAGAGATGAAAGTGAGAGGGAGAGATCTGGAGAGGTTTATTGATAACTATCCGGTATATACGGGGGATGAAAATATTTAAGGGGTGTAAGTCATGCTTGCATTATTCGCTGTGCATGGACCGGTCAAGGGACTATCCCTGCACGGTTTACGATGGAAGGGGAACACATGGATACAACGGTACTAAGCTACCAGGTTAAGCTGAAGGAAAAAGAAGACGCGGACACGCTACTGGATGCGGTGCAGATCATGAGTCTGATCGCTAATCATCCGGGAGTGGAAGTGGTCACTCTGAAACGGGACGCAAATAAAAATACCCGTCTCACGACGGGTATACACACATAAGAAATGATGAAGGTTATTCGTATCATTTCGGACATATTATAACATGAGGTAAGGAGAAGGTAAATAGAAGATGATCAAAGTAGAAATAGTTACAGTAGACGGAAAAAAAGGAGCCAAGGTGGAAATGTTTGGTAATCCCATAGAATGCACGAGCGAAGCTATAAGTATAGTCGCAGGTCTTTATGGTGCACTCAAGCAGTATCCACATAGTGAAATATTTGCGGATGCTTTCTGTGATGCGCTTCACGAAAACGTGTTCAAAGGTGATGAAGAATTGGAGAAAGCCACAAGGAAGGCTGAAGAACAAATAGATGAAGCGAACGACTTCCTGCGGAAGTTCGTGAATGCACTGAACAGATAGAGGAAAAGTATGGACAGAAGCAGCTTTGTGTTCTACATGAGTTGGGGAAGAATGATCCGGAAGCTGGACAAGGATACTAAGTGCGATCTTATTGACGCCATGATTGACTATGAATCCGGAAAAGAACCAAGCTTTGAAACAGCTACAGCGGAGGCTATCTTTGAATCGTTGCAGGGGACATTGGACGCAGACGGAGAAAAATACGAGAACAGAGTGGCCAGAGCTAAAAAGGGAGCCAAGAAAAGATGGCATGAGTCTGAAAACGATGCTTGCGAAGATTTAAGCATCGACAAGCATATGCTTAACGATGCTTGCGAAGATTTAAGCATCGACAAGCATGGTGTATATGATAATGAGTATGTAGATGTTAGTAACATAAATGTTACTAACAATACGTCTTCTGCGGTGCGGAAGGTGGTGGATGAGTACAACAAGACAAGCTTTCCAAAGGTGCAGAAACTGTCAGATCAGCGCCGGAAGGCTATAAAAGCACGTCTAAATACATTTTCCTTGGATGAGATCATCAAGGCCATACATCTGGCTGATGAATCTCCGTTCATGCATGGTAACGGGGATAAGAATTGGCAGGCGGACTTTGATTGGATAATGGGTGTAAAGTCCGGTGGAGATCAGCATTTAACGCGGATCCTGGAAGGAGCTTATTCCAGGAATAAGACAGGTGAGAAGGCGAGATCAGGTACAAGTACAAACAGATTTCACAATTTCGAGCAGAGGAATACGGATTATGATGCCATAGTCGCAGAAAGGATGAGGAATGGCACGAAAAAAATCGATTCTGGTTAATCCGGATGCAAAGCAGTGCTACTTTTGCGGCTCCTGGAATGCTCCTGAATGGCATCATGTCATGCACGGGACAGCCAACAGAAAGATCGCCGATAAATGGGGTCTTACTGTGTGGCTGTGCAGGTCGTGCCATGCTGCTCTGCATGATTCTCCGGATATTGTCTGGAGGAACAAGGACCGTTTCCTGAAAGAGATTTCACAGGAAAGGTTTGAGGAAAAGTACGGACACGATAAGTGGATGGAGCTTTTTGGGAAAAATTATTTGAATCCATGACGGAATAGGCCGTCTGGAAATACATTATTGCTTGCTACTTGGCAGGTTCATTTGCGCTGCCGGAGTGATACACCGGCAGCATTTACCAGGGGGTGGGTATGAGGCTTATAGATATTGGCGCTGTGATCACATACGTAGCGTGCTTCTTTTTGACGGATGTAGCCGAGCTCAAGGCTATGTCTGTATTTGGCGTACTGCTTTATGTGATTTTTACAGTGACTGGTTGACGAAAGGAGAAATGATGAAGGTCGAAAAAGTTGGTAACAAGGTGATAAATCCCATTGACGAGACACACTTGGTCGATAAGGGACTGCCAAAGTCCTGGACATGTCCTCACTGCAAGAGGAGGAATATCATGGGCCCGTACAAGGAAGAGGAGCTGCTACAGTTTTTCAAGACAATGCAGCACTGTGGTTTCTGCGGATACGTGCACCTGTGGACGCTGGAGCTCACGGAAGAGTTTAAGCGGAAGACTGTCGAGATGCTCACGAAAGGCGGCAAGGCATGAGAGCTGACGAGAGAGTGTTTTACATCGACGATGATGGTGTGGCAAGACTTGCCGACGAGGATCTGACTGTTACAATTTACTTCCAGAGTCAGGGCGAGTTATGGGATTTCAAGGAATGGCTTGAAGGAGAAGGATCCGAAAGCTTTGCAAGATACAGGGAATCCGGAAAGAAGCTTCCGGAGATATGCACTAACTGCGAGTGGTTTGATAAAGAACATGACCAGTGCTTTAACGGCCATTTACAGTACGCATATAGAAATGATTGTGAGGGATTCAGAGGATATGGAGATGGAGACATTGACGCTTAATGAAGCTATTAAGGAGTACGAGTTACAGGTCAAACAGAAGGAAGGGCTTCTGAAGCAGATTGAAAAGGATCAACCTGAGAAAAGAACATTGACCGTAAAAAGACTCACTGAATCGAAGGAGAGACTTGAAGCAATATTAGGGTTCCTGAAGGAGCTGAAGGTGTACAGGGATGCCGGAGAGGAAGATGTTGAGCGATATTGGGAAATCGTGAACCAACTGGATCTGGAGAAATGCATTAAGACAATTGATAAGGTTGGTGAAGAACCACCAGAAACTTTTACTAAGTTCGATATCGACAGAATTTTTGAGATCAGACAGTTGCTGGATGCATTTGCGAAATTTAGGAATGACATACTGAAGGAGGAGTAATGTTTAATTTAGACGCACATAAGAAACATTTTGAAAGACATATCGCAACATTTAAAAAATACGGGGACATTAAGGTTTTGGATTATAAGGAGCCGGAGCGCGAGCATTACCATATCCGGTTCACCTTCCTGGAGGACATGTACACGCTGCATATCTCCGGGGATCTCGGATATCTTACTGCGGTTAATGTGTGCAACATGACGTATGCTGGCTTTCGGGAAGACTTTATGAATAATCCCGGATACTTCGAACAGAAGGTCATGTCTCATTCAAGACCACTTTATACCTACGATGTGGTGAAAGCTAAGGATGATCTTAAGGACCAGCTCGCAGAATGGGTACCGGAGACTACATTTGACTTTGAGGATCCGGAAGAGCTGAAGGAAGAAACGATAGATGAGATCCTGGAAGACTACAGTGACTATTACGGGCTCGGCAATGTAGGCTACAACAAGCTCTGCGAGATAGATCGGGACTGCTTCGAGTGGGCCGGAGATCTCGGAAAGCAGCATACAATCTTTATCGAGCTTTACTGCATGGCATTCAGGCTTGCAGTAAAGGATCTGGAAAGGCAGGGCATATATGAAGTGTAAAGGATGCGGCGTGGATATTAAGTTCATCAAGATGAAATCCGGGAAGAGCATTCCCTGCGACATGCAACCTGTGAGGATAACAAAGCTTGGCGAGAGCAAGTACATGTTCGTGCTGGATGACGGGACGATAGTAAGGGGATTCAGTGATCCGGAAGGATGGACCATCGGCTATGTGCCGCACTGGTCCACATGCCCGGCGGCAGGGGAATTCAGGAGGAAGAAATGAATGACATACAAAGAAAATATAACGGCAATACTTGAGTGTTATTTTACAGGATTTAAGAAAGGAATAATTGATAGTGCTTGCAATCGTATATTAGAGCAAGAGCCTTGCGAGGATGCTATAAGCCGAGAAGATGCTTTAATGTGTATGACAGGGGAATATTTGGCAGATAAGGAATATAAACCCGAAGATATTATATCTAAGCACATTCGGAGACTTAGAGCTTTACCACCCGTTCAGCCAAAGCTAAAGACAGGGCATTGGATATACGAAAATTATAATTGGCGGTGTTCCGAATGCAATGAAGCACCAAAGACTTTGGGGTATGTCGGGACAGCTGATTTTATGACAGAGCATTTTAAATTCTGTAATCATTGCGGTGCAAAAATGAATGTTACACCAGAAAGTGAGGAATAAGATATGAATGGATTATTTATACCAGGGATAACAGCGGAAATGTTCAGAAATGGTTGTTTGGAAAGCATTGAGGACCTTATGGCAGAGGGTGAGATATATGATATTGAATATTCACAGTGGATTCCTGTAAAGTTTAGACCTCTGACTGATGAAGAACAGAAAGAATATCCCGATTATTGCTATATGGCAGATTGCCCGATGCCTGATGATGGAGAAGAGATACTTGTTAGCACTAAATATGGCAGAGTTGAAAAAGATGAGTGCGGATTTGATGATGGATATCATCTTGATAGTGGGTACGATTGGCTAACGGATATAGTGGCATGGATGCCATTGCCTAAGAAATATATGGCAGAAAGTGATGAAGTATGAAACTGCACGATTTTCAATTACATACTTTCATAAAATGGATAACATTTATTCCAACGATTGAAGTACATATAGATAATCCTATGTATAGGGAGAAAAATGTAGCCTTAATTGTAAATATATTTATTTGGCATTTTAGATGGTTATTTATCAGGGAAAGTGAGAAATAAATGAACGCAAGGCAGATGAAGAAGCGCATGAAAAAGCAGATAGACAAACTTCAATCAGATAATGATTTAATGCATAGAATTATATCAAATAGTCCTACGATGCAGGAATTATATGATGTTTATAACAAACCATTGAATGTTACTCGCACAACACTACAATTCCAAGAGTTAAAGTCAAAGAGAATGCTTCCTGCTTTTATGGCAAATCCCGAAGGAATTATTGAACATACAAAACAATTAGTTACAAAAGATTTATTCGAAGGTATCAAAGAATACATAACTTATGAGATTGATGATGAACATAGATCAACATCAATTACGGCAAGTATTTTTGTTGGCATAAAGTGACGTTAAATGCATTGGGGATAGGAGTTGGTAATGGGTTTTAAGTTTGATTCCAGGTCTATAAGATGCCCACTATTTTGCAACGTGGTTTGCACTGATCGGGCTCAGTTTTTAGGTGTGGAGTGCGAACAAAGTCTGCTCAATTTGGGATTTGATGTGACTCATATTACCAGGTTCCGGACTCGAAATGATCTCAAAGATTATACCGATATCTTTTGCAGAGATCTCTATAAAACTTGTCCATACTATCAGGAGTACTGCCGGGAGTGCGGAGTAGGTGAGTAGGTGAATAACACGCTGTGAGATGCAGCGTGTTATTTTTTTATTGCTGTTTTAGGTCGGTTAGCGATTTTTTATAACTGTTAGATAATAGGGACATGGAGATATGCAGAAAAGCGCCGGAGTTAAGGACTCTGGCAAATAAGATAATCAAAGAGAAGCTTCCCTGGATCCGGGAACAGAAGATCTCTATAGGCTTCTGTTACTCAGATCTGGAGAAAAAGAAAGGTAAGAACATACGGGTATATGCCGATATCCGTAAGGTTCCGGGAGTGTATAAGACCTGGCTGAGATATGACTACGTGATCACGTTTTACGAACCTAATACCATGCTCATGCATGAGAAACAATTGGAGATACTGATGGAACATGAGCTCCGTCATATCGGTATAGATGATAACGGTGGACTCACCATAGAACCACATGATATCGAGGATTTCCGCACCATAATCGATGATTACGGACTTGATTGGAATGACACAGGGAGGTGAAGAAAATGGCGAATAATAGTGGTAATTTACGTCCACCAACCTCGGATGAAGCACGGGAAAGAGGACGAAAAGGCGGCAAAGCATCAGCAAAACGTAGGCAACAGATCAAGGCTTTCAAGGATGCATTAAGGGATGGGCTCACTCCGCTGGAACAGGAAAACATGCTGAGGAGTCTTAAGAGAAACGCTCAGAGAGGGAACCTTCCCGCCTTCGAATTCCTTTTAAAGATGATCGGAGAACATCCGGATCAGCAGAATGAAGGTAATGATAGTGTAACAAACTTAAAGATAGGTATACCTGAATACGAGGATTAAGCAATCATGGACATAGATTTAGGGACACCAAACAGAAAGCAGGATCTGTTTCTCCGGGATCATCATCGTCATGTTGCATTTGGAGGTGCCCGTGGTGGTGGTAAATCGTGGGCCATCCGTACAAAAGCTGTGATTCTTGCATTCAAGCATCCTGGGATCCAGATAATGATCATCCGTAGGACTTATCCGGAGCTACAGGCTAACCATATAAGGCCGCTGAAAAAGCTGCTGCATGTTGGTACACCAAAGTGCCCGATCAAGTATAACGACAGCCAGAAGATAATGACCTTCCCGAATGGCAGCACTATACAGTTTGGATATTGCAAAACGGAAGCTGATACAGACAGATACCAGGGTACTGAGGTTGATATATTGTTCCTGGATGAAGCAACACAGTTATCTGAACAGCAGATAAAAGATCTTAATGCCTGCGTCCGTGGTACATCCAGATATCCCAGAAGGACATATTACACATGTAATCCAGGTGGTAAGTCACATGGATATATAAAACGCTTGTTTGTACAAAAAGAATACCTTACAAACGAATATCCGGAGGACTACAGCTTTATCCAGTCACTTGTCTATGACAATGACGTTCTTATGACACAGGATCCGGAGTATGTGAGAGCTTTGGAAGCTCTTCCTGAAGCAAAGCGCAAAGCATGGCTTGAAGGGGACTGGGATTCGTTCATTGGCCAGGTATTTAATGAGTGGAGAAATGATCCGTCTCACTACAAGGACCGGTTATGGACTCATGTGATAGATGATTTTGAGATACCGCAGGACTGGAAGATCTACAGAGGATATGACCATGGATACAGTAAACCATTCTCTGTTGGCTGGTTCGCGGTGGACCATGACGGAAGGATATACAGGATCGCTGAGTGGTATGGATGCACCAATGAGCCGAACACAGGACTGCAGCTCACTGTACAGGAGATTGCAGAGGGCATAAAGGAGCGAGAAAGGACCCTTCCGAACCTTAAGGGTAGAAAGGTCTACGGGATCGCGGACCCGGCTATCTGGGGCTCACAGAGCGGCGAGAGCATAGAGGAAATGTTCGAGAAGTGCGGAGTGTACTTCAATAAGGGAGACCACACAAGACTTGCAGGGATAATGCAGTTCCATTATCGCTTATCTTTTAACCCGTATGGTATGCCGATGTTCTATTGTTTCAAGTCGTGCACTCAGTTCATCCGGTGCATACCGCTTCTGATCTACGATGAAAAGAACGTGGAAGACATTGATACGACTCTGGAAGACCATAACTATGATGAGACGCGGTATGTATTTATGGAGCATCCGCTGAATCCGGAGAAACTGAAGAAAATTTATACAGAAAAGGATCCTTTACCGCCTATGGATCCGCTTGATCTGATGATAAGACCTGAAAGAAGGAGGAATTAATGGGAGTAAGTATAAACGGGAGACCGGTTTTGCCGCAAAATAACGTACCTTTATCCCAAAATGATGCATCTTTGGGAGGAATACCGGAAAAAGTAAAGAAAAAAGTGATTGATGAACTGGCGCTTAAGACAGCCAGGGAGACACTTAACAAGTATATCGCTGGTAAAGAGTCCCTGGATAAGAGGATCATCGCAAATGAGGACTGGTACAAGCTCCAGCACTGGAAAAATTTCCATGAAAACAGGCAGGACCGGATGGAGCAGAGCACCAGCGCATGGCTTTTTAACTCTATCCTTAACAAACATGCGGATGCTATGGACAATTTTCCGGCGCCTGTGGTGCTGCCACGTGAGAAGACCGACGAAGCAACAGCCAAGATGCTTTCTTCGGTGCTTCCGGTGATATTTGATAACTGTGATTTCGAGAAGACATATAGCGATAACTGGTGGGACAAATTAAAACATGGTTGTTCCTGCTACGGAGTTATGTGGAACCAGGATCTTCTTAACGGACAGGGAGACATTGACATAAGGCCAGTTGACCTGTTGTCTATCTACTGGGAGCCGGGGATCCAGGATATCCAGGACTCAAAAAACATATTTGTGCTGCAATTACAGGATAATGACTCGCTTGAGAGACAGTATCCGGAGCTTGTAGGAAAGCTTAAGTCCAACAATATCGATAAAAAAGAATATCATTTTGACGAAAATATCGATACGTCCGAAAAGTCTGTAGTGGTTGACTGGTACTACAAGATCAGGGAGCAGGGACAGACCTATGTGCATTACGTGAAATATGTGGGAGATACCATATTATTCGCCAGTGAGAACGAGGAAGGATACGAGGGCGGCATATATGATCATGGGAAATATCCGTTTATCATGGACGTTTTGTACCCCGAAAAGGGGACACCGGCAGGGTTCGGACTTATAGATACGGAAAAGGATGCCCAGGAATACATTGACCGTCTGGGGATCGCTATCCTTCTTAATGCCGAAGAGGGTGCGCAGAGACGGTATATGATCAAGGATTCGGCCGGGGTTAACGAAGAGGAGCTGCTGGATCCCCACAAGCGTGCGATACATGTGGCTGGAAGTCCAAACGAAGATAATGTACGGTCCTTTGATACTCCGGTGCTTCCGGGAACATATCTTTCAGTCCTTCAGGATAAGGTAAATGAGCTCAAAGAAACAAGCGCAAACAGGGATTTCAACCAGGGCGGAACCAGTTCCGGAGTGACTGCTGCAAGCGCCATCACAGCCTTGCAGGAAGCCGGAAACAAGACTTCCAGAGACATTATCAAAGGATCCTACAGAGTTTACGGTGAGATCTGCAAGATGGCTATCGAACTCATCCGTCAGTTCTACGATTTTAAGAGAACATTCCGTATCACCGGTGAGAACGGGGAACCGGAGTTTGTTGAGATGGACAACACAGGTCTCCAGTCAGGACAGACATCCATGTATGGAATGGATTTCAAGACAAAGGAACCGATATTCGATGTTGAACCGCACGCGCAGAAGCAGAATCCATTTACTACATACTCACAGAATCAACTCGCGCTGGAGTTCTATGACCGTGGTTTCTTCAATCCTCAGCTTGCGGAACAGGCTTTACAGTGTCTCGATATGATGGACTTCCAGGGAAAAGAGAAGGTAAGACAGGGGATCCAGAACAATTCGCAGCTCATGCAACAGTTACAGCAGGTACAGCAGATAGCAGCTCTCAGTGCACAGGCCCTCGCGGAACATGGTGATCCGAGAGTACTTCAGGCACTACAGCAGATGCAGGGAGCAGGACAAGGAGCAGGATATGACCAAAGTGCAAATCAAACGGTGCCCGTGGAAAGTAGAAATCAGGCTGAAAGGTCACGCGCAGTACAACCCGGGGAATGACATAGTGTGCGCGGCACTCAGTAACACATGCTACATGCTGCTTAATTACCTTCTGGAGGAGGATCCCAGAGTGATCGAGTCCTACCAGGATGATCCGGGAGACTTCCGGATAGACATTAACCCGGTGGTGGAGCGTGAGTCCCTTAATCCCATACTCAGGATGTTTGAGATAGGGATAAAGCAGATCGCGGATAATTACCCTAAAAACGTATCTTTGGAGGTGCTATATGACGTTATCTGAGATGGTTGCAAAGATAAATCAGTTTAAACCCAGCGAATATGACAAAGACGATATCACAAGATGGATCTCAAGTGTTGAGCATCTTGTGTTTGACCAGGTGATAAGCCATAGTGAGCCGGTATTCCGGCCGCCAAAGGACATGGAACCTGTGACGGTGATCGCCGGAGAAGACAACTATGTGCCGGACATTGCACCACATATTCCGCCGGAGGAGCCCTTTAAACCTTATGTGTATGCTGAGGACGCGGAAAGGGAGCTGCTCATCCCGGATATGTACGCTGATGCTTACGTCTACTTTGTTTCTGCAAAGATTGACTTCCAGAACATGGAGATAGACAGGTACAATGCCGAGTCCGTAGCCTTTGAGAACGAATTCCAGGAATATGCAAAGTGGTACAGACGGACACATAAACCGAAGGAGATAAGACATGAGACTTCCTACATTGGACATCCACTTAGACCGGACTCAGAATCTTACTGATACTTTCCGTGGATTAAACCAGAACATTATATGCAATACCAATGAGTGGAGAGACATGAAGAATATCTCTTCCAGGTTCTATCCCGGTATCGGTACCCGGAAGGGGAGAGGTGAAGCAGAAAGAACATTCACGAATCCTAAAGGGATCTTCTATAAAAACGGTCTCTTTCACATAGATGGGACGAATGCATACTATAACGGGGTAAGTAAATTTACGGTCAGTAATAGCGAGAAGATCATCGTGGGCATCGGTGCATACATATGCGTGTTCCCGGACAAAAAAATGTACAACACTTTCACGGATGCCGTGGAAAACATGGAGGCGGTACTCACTCAATCGGCAACGTTCGCTCCGGCTTCTTCAGGATCTTCATACACAAGGATAACAGTTTCCGGTATCGGGAACAGCTTTAAGAAGGGTGACAACGTTAAGATATCTGATTGCAGTAATGCAGATTACAACGGGATCCACATAATCCTTGACGCAGGTACCGACTACATCCAGATATCGGGAGTCCTGGAGAACTCTTTTACTGATTCATCGGTAAAATTTGAGAGACTGGTACCGGATATGGATTTTGTCTGCGAACGGGATAACCGGTTATGGGGATGCTCAAGCGCTAACCATGAAGTGTACTGCTGTAAGATCGGAGATCCCAAGAACTGGTACAATTACGAAACGGAAGCCAACAATGCGTGGGCCGCTACCGTAGGATCTGACGGTGACTTCACAGGGATATCCAAGTTCGGGACCTATCTTATATTCTTCAAAGAGCAGACATTTCATGTCCTGCGCGGTGATAAACCGTCAAATTTCTCACTTCTTGAAAAGGATCAGCCGGGAGTTAGGACAGGCTGCGGAAAAAGCATCCAGAACATACAGCAGACCTTATATTATGTGGGGACTGATGGTGTTTACGCATATACGGGAGCGATACCGCAGAAGATATCCCGGAATATCACCGGGGAGATAACGGAAGCGGTAGCAAGCCAGTATGAGAATAAGCTTTTCATATCCTGTAAGCTCAACGGAATACAGAAGCTTCTCGTTTACGATCCGGAAACCTCTATATGGGATATCGAGGACGATACTCTGTTTAAGTTCGCAGAGTATTCCGGAGGGATGCTCCACTACGTAGGATCCGATAACAAACTCCGGGAGATATACGGTGCTGAGACTCAGGACATTGACTGGTTCCTGGAAACGGGAGACTTGAACGGTGGAAGTCTCAATCAGAAGTATGTTGCTCAGATCCAGCTTAACCTGTGGCTCTCAGTGGGGAGTGAATTTACGGTATTTATCAAGTATGACGACGGGCCCATGTGGGAGCGTAAGGGTATGATCAGGTGCCAGAAGCACAAGTCATATACATTTGTGTTCAATCCCATAAGGTGTGCTAAATACAGGCTAAGGTTCGAAGGTAAAGGACAGATGAAACTTCTCGGCATGTCTCAGATCATCGAAAGGGGGAGTGAGCTGAATGGCAATATTTACTCAAGTCACCGAAAGTAAGCTGCTTAACGGGCGACTTCTCGATGATAAGAACGATAATCGCGTGGCGGATTACCTTTATGAGCTTAACGAAAGTCTTACATACATGTTCAACAATCTTTCTCCGGAGGATAACTACGATGAACGCTCAAGACTTATCTATGAGCAGCGAGGGAAGAAGATAGGAACCCTTGAAGTCAGAGCGGACAAGATCGAAGCCCGTGTATCTGATGATGAGAGAAACTATAATACATCCATGCAGCTCTTTGCGGACCTTCTGAAATTGACGGCCAGCACTCCTACAGGATCATCTACCATTGCCATGACCGGTGACAAGATAGAGCTTACCACGGGTAAATTCATTGTTAATTCCACTAACCTTCAGATAGATGCACAGGGAAACGGAACTTTTTCCGGAACCGTCAGAGCTGCAAACATCATATCATCTTCTGTAACAGGTGGAACAATTACCGGAACTACGGTCAATGGTGGAACCATTAACGGTACTTCCATCAATGGTGGTGACACTATCAGATTTAAGGCCCGTGCCGGTTATCTTCAGCTTGGAGACTTTGAAGTCAATGACGAGTATGACAGACACATAATCCAGAGCTATGACGAGGTAACGGGAATGTCTACGGGTGATGCAGCTTCAGATGAATATCTCTTATGGGCAGGCTGGAACGGTACATCATCGACATTCGCAGTATTAAACAACGGTGATGTGCGAATAAGAGGAACACTTTATATAAACGGTGAAACGATAGATGAGCTCATTGAAAGCTATATAGATGACAGCAGCAGTAGTTAGGAGGATAGGATGATTTTTAATGCATATACGGATGAGCAGATAAGGACAGCGCGTGTCCTTCTGGAGTCCATTGAAGTAAAAGGATATGAAAACTGTAAAAAAATAGTGATGCTGAGGGAGATAGTTGAAAGCCTTCAGAGAGTTGAAGTAAGCGAGAACGTTGAAAAGGAGGGAGACCATGGCGAAGAAATCAAAGACAAGGGTGATCGGAAGAGGAGTGGATTACATAAATCTGCCTAAAGAAAACCAGCAATATACTGCTGCTACACCTGCTGCGAGCAATTCTCTTGTGAACACACAACAAAATAACGGTAATATTTATGGCTCGCAGTACACGACTACAGGCCCGACAGGAGCGGCACAGGTCACACAGACTCAGAATCCGCTCACGGGGAACACCACCACGACATCAAAGTCCTACAGTTCGAACTATGAAGCTTCTCCGCTTACCAACATGTACAAGGAAAAGATGCTTCAGTCAGAGAACGGTAGACCGGGAAGCTTTGACTATGACGATTTTGACACTTCCGCGCGGACCGACAGATATGCAGGACTTCTCCGGGATACTGAGGACTCACGACCCGGTCCGTATGAGTCTCTTTACGAGTCTACGATAAATGAAATCCTGGATACCATAAAGAACAGACAGCCGTTTGATGTTGCGAATGATGCAAATTACAAGCAGCTATATGACCAGTACGCAGAGAGATACCGCGCCAATGCCCAGAGAGCTATGGATGATGCCATGGCTTCGGCCAATGCCGCTACAGGCGGTTATGGATCCACCTACGGGCAGGCAGTAGGACAGCAGGCATATGACAGGACCATGGAAGGCCTTAATGACCAGAATCTGAACCTTCTTAATCTTGCTTACTCTATCTATGAGGGAGACCGGGCTAATGACTACAACAAGCTCGGTGCTTTCCAGGGACAGGATCAGATGCGGTATGGTCGCTATAGAGATACTGTTAACGACTGGCAGACTGATAGAAACTACTATGCAGGACAGTATCAGCAGAATTACCAGAATGACCGCTCTGCTTACGATACCGACAGGAGCTTTGCTTACAATCAGTACAGAGACAATGTGAGTGATTGGGAGAATGACAGAGCTTACAACTCCGGACAGTACTGGAACAGCTATGGATCCGATTATCAGGTGACACAGGATGAGTACAAGAGAGACGATGCGAACTACCAGGATGCACTCACACAGGCCATGGCGCTTGCTAAAGAGGGCCTTCCGGTTCCTTCTTACATTACAGACCGTATCAACCAGTACAATGCCAAATACGGGCTTTCCGGGGATGCTACAGCAGCACTTGCACAGCTTGCGGCAACGGCGGCGGCAGGTTCCGGCGGTTCTGGCGGTGGATCCGGAAGAGGACGCGGAAGAGGTAAAAGCAGCTCATCCAATGAAAGCACAAGTAAAAACAATGCACTTCCTGTAGTTAAAAACGAAGATGTGATGAGCATGTACAACACCATCAAGAAGAGTAATTCCGGCACAGTGCTTGACCGTATAAATGCTGATGATTACCTTGAGGACGTAATGAATAACAGTCTCATAGACTTTGCACCGAGACTTGCAGGATATTCTAATTTCATTGATGATGCCACAGCACGCTATTCAAAGACCGGAGAATCCGTAACCGATACACTTAACAGACTTGCTTACGAAAAAGCACTCAGGAAAAAGAAGTAAGGAGCTGAAATGGCAAACTGGAAGAAGTCACAGAATTATAAGCTAAAAAAGAAGATTGAGAACAACAAAAAGAAACAGGTAGAGGATATAGCAAATGGCAAAGAGCCAAGAGAATTTAAGATGCCTAAAACCCGTAGAAGCACTGCTGCCGATGCTCTTGATTCTTACATAGCAAGACGTGCGGCACGTGAGCAGATTTACGGTTCTGAGACTCCCAAAGTCATGGGATCAACAAGGACACCTGGGGACATCATGTCTGAAGCCGTAGACAGACTTAGAGACCGTATATCCATGAATAAGAATGGTGTGGGGACATCTCCGGTTACTTTCGGTAATATCATGGATGGAGCCATGGACAGAATGAGAAATCGTCCTTCCATGGCCAATGGCGCTGAAAGTGTTCCTACGGTTCCCAGGAATTCCAATAACGGGCCCATGACCGTATCAAGAAATGGACAGAACAATACGCAAAACAGGATTCCTCGTGTTCAGAACTATGTTGGAAATGTAGATATTAATAACAGACCTATAGTCGAGTTGGGGAACGGCCAGTATGCGACTACAGAGACTACATTCCAGGAGCGCTGGAAAGGTGACGAAGAGAACGGACACTATGAAATCGGACATTTTGCTACCATTACAAAAGATGGAAGGAAAATATCCGACGAAGAAATGAACGAATATATTGATAGAGTTATGTCTTCTGATAATCCTTTCGAGACGGATAAAAAAGGTCTGAACCTTCTTTACAAGATTGACGACAAGCTTACAAATGGCGAATATATCCGGGACAACAATCTTGAACAGGCTTTTAAGGAAGCGGATGATTGGGATGTCGAAATGCATAACCTCCAGGATTCTATGTACAAAGACCAAAGGGAGAAAAATAATTTATCATCCGTTTCCAGAGATCTTGTAAATCGTGTGGCTCGAAATGCTGATAATTCCAGAGCAGAGCTTGACAGGAAAGCTGCCATGATCGAGTCCGGTGCTTTTCAAAGGCAGCAGCTTCTTAAAGAGCTTGATGCAAAAGCCAGTGCCGAAGAAATGAAAAGAATGGATCTTCAGAGACAGGCGGAAGCTGAAAGACAAAAGCGCGGTATCGACCAGAATAAGCTCAGCGCAGCAGCTCTTGAACAGATAAAAAACATGAGGAACGGGGACGGGACTACTCTTTCCGGAACGGTTCCTGAATATACACCGGTGCAGCAGGACGAGTACCGGAACACGAAAGAGTACCAGTGGGCAAGGAGACATCCGGAAGCAGCTTCCGCAGTATCCGTATTTACCAATCCCATAACCGGTATCGAAGGACTTGTGAACACCGGAAGGCAGTTTGTTAATCCCGAAAAGATGGATCCTAACCAGCTTAAGGGAGCTTACTTTCAGAGCGCATTAAGGGAAGGCATCACCAGGGGCAAAAAAGATGATCTTTCAAAGGATTCTTTAGGCCGCCGTATTGGATTTAAGGACGATGGCAGGAACTCATTTGCCGAGAATGTATCAGATTTTCTTGTGAACACAGGAATTGACGCCATAAATTCCACAGCCGGTAATCTTATGATGGGCCCGGTCAATATAGCTGCCATGAGCGGAAATGCAGCACAGAGCAAGCTTTATGATGCTTTACAGGACAAAGATACTTCCAGGAATCAGGCACTTGCTACATCCGCAGCTTTCGGTATTGCAGAAGCTTTATTCGAAAAGGTATCCTTTGAGAACCTTATGAAGTGGAACCTTAACCCTAAGACCCTCGGAGACTTTGCGAAGAACGTAGTAAGATCAGTTGTTGCAGAAGGATCCGAAGAGGTGAATACGGATATCGCTAATGATATTTCTGATATCTTCATTAACAGGGATAATTCCGAAGCGGGAAGGATCTACAATGATTATCTTCTCAGGGGAGCTGATCCGAGACAGGCGTTTGTATATACATTAGGTGACAGAATAAAGAACTACGGACTTTCATTTCTTGGTGGCGGACTTTCCGGCGGTGCTTCTGCCATTGGTGGTGCCATGTATGGGGCATACCAGAACAGACAGCAGCAGAGGTATAATGATGCGCTGGAAGCATACAAGAAAGCAAGGACTAACGCTTATCTTGAACAGGGGCAGTCTTTAGGACAGGCACTTGCAGAAGCTGATATCAATGTCTGGGACGATGCTGCAAAGGCCGGTGTGGGCTTCTATCTGGATGAAGGCGAAGAGACTAACGGAAACTATGTATTTGAGCTGGATAATAACGAAAATATTGTATCAGATGAGGTATCCGGAACTGTTGAAGAAAGTTCAACAGTAAAACAAGATACTGATGATCTTGTCAATGCAGCAGTCGATGAGCTCATAAGACAGCAGCAGGAAGAGACAGACACATCAGAGTCTACTCCGGATGAAGCAAAGGCGCAGACTGAGACTATGATCAATGCTCTTAATGAGCAGCAGGCGGAAACAGAAAACGCTGAAATTGACAATATAACTCCAAAAATTGACGAAAATCTGCAAAATAATACGCTAAATGCCGAAAATCGTACGCGGGAAGAACCTGAACCGGACACAGGCATGTCCAGAACAGATGTTTCACGTGAAAAGATTGCCGAAGACTTAACTAAAGATAATCTTTCAGAACCTAAAGAATCCGGAAACAGATTTGGTGTAGATACATCCATTTACGATAAAGTGGTTGAGAACGTGAAAAATGGTGGAACCATAAACCAGGATGGTCTGTTTGACAAACTTGCAAAATCAGCAGATATAAAAAAAGTCCACGATTATTACAATGATGATCAGACGCCGGATTTTGCAATTAGAAATCGTTTCGAGGATGATCTTAGAAAAGAAATTGAACGTGAAGCCGGTAGAACTGATAATGTAAACAATGCAGATAGTAACGATTTAACTAAAGAAAATGTTACCAAATCTCAAAAAAGTAACGATAAAACTAAAAATGGTAACAAAAATATCTCTGCATCCGGATTGCTTCAGACAGCTGACGATGTAAATCGTGAGCTTGATCGTCGTGCAGAAATGAGATTCCCCGGAGACGATGATATCAAAAAGGCATATAAGATATTGTTCACAGATTTTGTAGATGGTATCAAATCTGATGCGGACATGTACTCAATGGTTTTCGCATACGACGAGAACGTGGCAAAGGCTTACAGTGCAGGACTTAATGGAGATCCTATATCTTCACTCGATAACGACAAAGCTTTTATAAATTTTGATAAGCAATTTCATGATATTGTCGATATAATTTATGAAAACGGACTTGCCAGAAGGGGAGCAGTAAACAGCGTCGAAAAAGCTGAAGCAGAGAAAATCGCTGAAGAAACTAAGTCACCGGAGCGTGAGACAAATAAGACAAAACGTGAGACAGAAAAAGTATCCGGGGCAGAATCTGCACCTGCATCTTCTCCGCAGCTTGCAATAGCGGATAAGGTCTCCGGAATGATAGCAGCAGGAAAAGACTTCTCTTCCGGCTGGCTTTTTGATGTGGCAGACAAGGCTTATGGCGGCACACAGGCAGAGGGAACCTACACCGTTAAGGACGCATATGACGGAATGGAACTCGGCATCAACAAGTACCTTATGTCCGCAGATTTCATCAAAAACGGAAACACTTCTCTTGAAAAAGCTGAGCAGACACTTACTAATATCCAGGATATGCTGAAACACATTCCGACTCAGACAAAGCGTACAGCAGAGATGGAGCAGTTCCAGCAGTTCTCGACTCCGGCGAACCTTGCTTATACTGCCGCGTGGCTTGCTAACATCAATGAGAACGACACTGTTTTGGAACCAAGCGCCGGTATCGGTGGTCTTGCGCTTTTTGGTAAGGCATGGGGAGCTAAAGTTTATGCAAATGAACTTTCAGAGCGCCGACTTGCATTCCTTAACGAACTTGGACTTGATGAGACATTCAACGAGAATGCAGAACATATCAACGATATTTTGCCGGATTATGTAAAACCTACCGTTGTGCTTATGAATCCGCCTTTCTCTTCAACAGCAGGAAGGACAAGCAAAAACAGTACTGCCAATGCTAAGAAACATATTGAACAGGCATTGGACAGGCTTTCTGACAATGGCCGCCTTGTGGCAATCGTGGGTAAAGGCATGTCTGACGATGCGCCTTCATTCAGGGCATGGTTTAATGATCTTCGCAAGGAGTATGACATTAAGGCCAATGTACGCATTGACGGTTCTAATTTCAAAAAGAACGGCACAACATTTGATGATCAGCTTATAATCGTTGATAAGACCGGTCCGCAGGAAGGAAAAACTCTGACCGGAGAATATAAGGATCTGGCAGACGTATTAACAGATTTGGAGGGTATCAGAAATGAACGAATCATTAGTACAACAGATACTGAACTTGGCGTACCTTTGCCAATATCTTCCGGAAACACAGGATTATCTGACGGAAGTATACGATCCGGAGAGGTCACTGGAGATTCTAACAGGGGAAACAATGCCGCCGACGGACGAGGAACTGATACAACAGTTGAGAGACGAGATGAACAAAGTGGACAACAACTTGGGAGATCAGATAGTGAAGGATCTTCCGAAGGATCTACAGAAACTGAACGAGATAGAGATGTATCCACCAGGCAAAGAGGAAGTAGAGGGCGAGATACGGGAAGAGTGGCTGGAACAGATGGCCAAAATAATGAATCCGGTTCTGATGAGTCTGGCGGACTTCAGCTTGTATCGGTAGAGAATAAGAAAAAAGAGATCAACATCGAAAGCACCTATACGAACTATGCACCAAGTAAGGTAAATATCAAGGGTGCAAAGCCACATCCGGGAGTACTCGTGGAAAGTGCTGCCATGGGTGCAGTGGAACCGCCAGAAGCTACATATGTTCCACATCTTCCACAGGAGCTCATTGAATCCGGTAAGCCTTCCGCTGCACAGCTTGAAAACATCGTCTATGCAGGACAGGCGCATCAGATCATCCTTCCGAACGGTACACGTAAGGGATATTTCATCGGAGACGGAACCGGTGTAGGCAAGGGTGTGCAGCTTGCTTCCATTATCCTTGATAACTTTAATCAGGGAAGAAAGAAAGCTATCTGGGTAAGTGAAAAAACCAACTTAATGTTGGATGCACAGAGAGACTGGGGAGACCTTGGCCAGGATCCAAAGGATGTTTTTGACTTTCAGAAGGCAACCGCTAAAGGGAAGGATATCCCGGATAAAGACGGTATTCTTTTTGCAGCATACTCTACACTTGGCTCCAGAAAACAGGCCGGTATTGATCAGATCAAAAAATGGGTAGGCGAGGACTTTGACGGTGTGATCGTTCTTGATGAAGCCCATAATATGAAGAGCGCTGTTCCTATCAAAGGAAAACGTGGAACTAAAAAGCCGGCAGAGCAGGCATTATGGGGCATAGAACTTCAAAAGCAGCTTCCGAAGGCACGTGTAGTTTACGCGACTGCGACAGGCGCATCCGATATCTCACAATATGCTTATCTTGAACGTCTGGGGCTCTGGGGACCGGGAACCGGTTTTGATAGTTTTCAGGACTTCGCTTCAAGTATTTCTTCAGGTGGTCTTGCAGCCATGGAACTTGTTGCAAGAGATATGAAGTCCATGGGCGACTACATGGCAAGAAGTATAAGCTATGACGGAGTACAGTATGAGACCATCACACACCCTCTTAATGAGGTGCAGACTGATATCTACAACAAGATGAGTGAGGGATGGAGGACTGTTTTAAGGAATGTTGAGAAGGCTATTGAAATAACCGGCGCCGATTCCAATGCAAGAAAAAATGCACGTGGAAGGTTCTGGAGCACTCTTCAGAACTTCTATAACCAGATACTTACGTCAATGTCATTACCGTCCGTCATTGCGGATATGGAAAACGAACTGAAAAACGGCCGAAGCATCGTTATTCAGATCGTAAATACTAATGCTTCACAAACTGATAAGAAACTTTCAGCCATGAAGGACGGAGACCTTGAAAACCTTGATCTTACACCTTCAGAAGCCTTGATCGACTATCTCAGAAACGCATTCCCGGTACAGGCATTTGAGGAATACGAAGATGAAGACGGAAGGAAAAGAACAAGGCCGGTAAAAGACAGCAAGGGAAATCCGGTAAACGACAAACGTGCGGTAGCCCTTCGCGATCAGCTGATCGAGGATATAGGAAAGATGCAGGTTCCGGACGGACCTCTTGAAATGATCCTTGACCATTTTGGGGTTGATAACGTGGCAGAAGTCACAGGACGCGGCAGAAGAGTCGTTTACAAGAAACAATCTAATGGCAGGATGAAACGTGTGACTGAGAGCTGGAGCAAGGCAAAGGGTGAAGCTGATGCTAATGCTTTCCAGGACGGAAAGAAACGTATCCTTATCTTCTCAGAAGCAGGCGGAACCGGAAAGTCATATCATGCAGACTTACGTGCAAAGAACCAGCAGCAGAGAGTTCATTATATCCTTCAGCCGGGATGGAAAGCTGATGCTGCCATTCAGGGACTTGGACGTACGCACAGAACCAATGAAGCGAGCCAGCCTATATACAAACTCGTTACAACGGATGTAATGGGACAGAAACGATTCACATCTACCATTGCAAAACGTCTGAACCAGATGGGCGCACTCACAAAGGGACAGCGTGACGCAGGTTCCGGAATATTCAGCGAGAAGGATAATCTGGAAACACCTCTGGCAGCAGACGCTCTTGAAGCATATTACAGACAGGCACCGAAAGAACTTGTAAAAAGCCTTGGTGTAAACATCTATGACGAATATGGACGTATCAATGACTCTGCTGAAGCACTTCGTGATGTAAGCAAGTTCCTTAACAGGATCCTTGCTTTGGATATAAAAGACCAGAACGAGGAATTTGAGAAGTTCTATAAAATCCTTGAAGATAAAACGGAACAGGCTATAAAGAACGGCACTCTTGACAGAGGACTTGAGACCATAAAGGCGGACAAGATTGAAACGATTGACGAAAAGGAAGTCTATAAAGACAAGAATTCTTCGACCGCTACAAAATATGTACAGCTTAAAGTTTCCAATAAGCCAGAGCTGATCTCATACGATGATATCATGGACAGACCTGTCATATCCATGGTTCGGTTGCAGGACGGAAGCGTAAGAGCAGTTTTCGAAGGTGCTAACAAGACAGACCCAAGAACCGGAAGAGTCGTTAAAACATTTGACCTCAGAAGTCCGATAAGAGGCGTTTTTAACCGCTATTCCGAAAAAACTCTTGATGAGCGCACAACACCTATTCCAAAGAATGAGTGGAAAAAAGCATGGGAAGAGGAAACTGACAGAGCTCCTGAATATATTGATAACACAGTGCACATGCTGACCGGAACGCTACTCCCTATATGGAAACAGCTTCCGCAGAACAACACACGTGTAATGCGTATCGTCACTAATGACGGTAATCAGTATCTTGGACGTATCATCGATGCACAGAATATTGACAGTGTACTAAAAGGACTGGGCGCAGAACGTACAAAGGAGAATTACACTTCAAAGGATGTCATGAAGCAGATACTTAATGATAACCAGGAAGTCAATCTTACTTTTGACAAACAGCGTCTTAAAAGAAGCCGTGTTGCCAATGACTATCGTATTGAAGTGCTGGGAAATAACCTTTGGTCTCTCCCTAAGTATTACGATGTGTTCAGCGAAAAGATAAACGGCAAAGAACGGTATTTTGTCCCTACAGGTGAAAGAGGAGAAAAGGCTTTAGAGAAACTCTTCTCGGCAAACGCTGTACGCGACATTGTACCGGCAGGAACATCCGATGAGGATATTCTGTATGCCAAGAATAAAAAGAAAGGAGACAGTAACAACAGCGAAACACCAACTATAAATCCCGGATCAGAGAACCCACGCGGAGACTATGACATTGATAAGAGACCACAGAAGAAACCTACCACAAGGGAACAGGAGCAGAAGAAAAGGGCAAAGGCATTCCAGGAGTCATTAAGACCGGACAAGTTTATTGCTAAGAAGAATATCGGTTCTGATGCAAAGACGGAGCGCCTTGAAGACATACTCGGACAGGCTGCTTATGACTTCGGTTTCCAGTACACACCGGGCAAGCGCTATACAAAGGGCGAAGACATTGGCGGACAGTTCAACAGGCGTAACAAAGGCATACGTACAAAAGTCGCCAACTATCTTCCTGATTTCTCACACGAATTCGGACACTGGCTTGCGGACCATTACGATATTTCAAGCGCAACTATCTATGATCCGGCTATGATTGCTGAAGCTCAAAAGGCATTTTATGAGGAATACGAGGAAGGTGATTACGGAGAGAATGAGGTATTCGACGAAGGCATTGCGGAATTCGTAAGACTCTATTTACAGAACAGGGACACTGCACGTATCGATTATCCGGAGCTTTCAGAAAATATCCTTAATAAGCTTACTCCGAGAGACCTCGATCTCTTTGAGAACCTCGCAGATAAGATAAACGCCGTATATGCAGCAGGCGCGAAGGAAATAACGCAGCATACTGTAAAACACGAAGAATCTTTACGGGATTACCGTGAGTTCGGAAAAAAAGTCCATGACGCCATGGTAAGAGAACAGATCAACTGGGTAGACTCTAACTACGGCATGAAGGATTTTGATTATGAGTACGGCACAAATACCCACATGAGAGCGACAAATGCAGAATACATCGACGGAACGATAGGCTATGCCATGGACGGACAGCTCCGTGATCTCGAAGGGAATTATCTGGGACTTTCTCTTAAGGACTGTGTGAAAGGCGTTAATCTTGACCCTAAATCACAGGAATTCAGAGACTTTGGCGATTATCTTGTAGTGAGACATGCTCCGGAGCGACTCGCACTCGGTATGCGTACATACGAGGACGACAGGCAGAACAACCAGAAATGGATGGCCGAGAGACAGTCTGAGCTTGATAAGAAGTACCCACACTTCAAGATGGCAGCAGAGAACCTTGATACCTTCCAGAAGAATGTATTGAAAAATTATGCACTAAAGTATGGACTTATCACTCCGCAGGCTTATAAGAACATGCTTAAGGATTATCCGCACTATGTACCGTTCTTTAGAACAGGATTTAAAGAGAAGGGTAATGCCCTGAGACGTGCTCACGGATCCGGAAGGACTATCATAAATCCTCTGGACAACATCATTACTTCGACCATGAAGATAATGAACGCGGCTTCACGTAATGCCGTCCTCCTGGAGATGAGAAAGGCGGCTCTTGAGAATGATGCCAATGCTTTATTCTTAGAGCAGATACCGGAACCAAAAGTGCCAATGAACTTCGACATGAGGGGCATAAAGGAAGAACTTCATAACAAGATCGCTGATATAGACATAGCACGCGGAGTGGATCCTACAGCGCAGGATCTTCTCCATGACATGATAGATAAGATCGACAACACTCTTACACAGTTCCAGACAGGACGCGCAAGGAAGGATCTTAATGAAATATCTATCATGGTCAATGGTAAGCCGGAGTTCTGGAAGGTAAATGACGAGAATCTTTTCAGATCGCTCACATCCATGGATTACCGTACGTCAAACACTTTGGTACAACTCTATGGAAAGCTCACGAGGTTTATGACCAGCAACACCACCGGAAACAATGTTGTATGGTCCATATTCTCGAACTCACCGAGAGACTTCCAGACACTTATTAATTACTCTGATACAAAGAATGTCTTCAAGCTCGCTAAGCTTATAGGAGACTCTTACATCCAGAGCTTTAACGAGTTCAGGGGAGCGCCTACATCGGACTACTACAGCGAGTTCCTTTCCATGGGTGCCAAGGGTGCACCTGTATGGGTAGGATCCGATACCTACGTGAAGGATATGCGTAAGCTCGTGAACAGCAGTAAGAAGTTTGATCCTTCGATGCTTAACCCGTTTAAGTATTTCCGGTTCCTGGCAGAGACCATCGAGATGGGTCCGAGATACGCGACATACAGACTGATGCGTGAACGCGGCATGAGCCCTCAGAGAGCCTTTTATGAGAGTATGGATATTACGACTAACTTTAGGAAGAAAGGACTGCACGGAAAAGAGTTCAACAAGGCTGTTCAGTTCTTTAATGCCAATGTTCAGGGACTTGATCATGCTGCAAGGTACTATTCCGCTGAAGACATTAAGGGCAAGCCAAAGGAAGTGAGGGACAAGGCTATAAGGGCAAGAATGACATTCCTTGTGGCGACTTCCCTTATCACTGCTATGCTGAGCTACGCATGGAACCACCGTGACGACGATGACAAGAAGGAGTACAACCTTCTCTCAAATTACATCAAGAACTATTACTTCACATATCACATAGGCGATGGGAAGTTCTTTGCAATTCCTAAGAACCATGAGTTATCAGTCCTTGAGTCGTTCTTTGAAAGAAGCTTTGAGTATCTGGCAGACCAGAACGACCAGGCATTCAAAGAGTACTTTGATTATTTTGCCGAGCAGGTGACTCCGCCGATAGCATCTGAAATACTGGAATTCCCGGTACATGCCGGTAAGAACGGATTGCAGCAGGCCATGGATGATGCCATACTCGGAGTAATTTCCAATACCGGTGTATATGGTATTATGGCTCAGACAGCAATGAATAAGAACTATCTGGGAGCAAAGATCGTACCGGCAGCTTACGAGAACCTTGCACCTAAGAGACAGTACAATAAAAAGACCAGCGAAGCGGCTTATCTTATTGGACAGGCACTTAATATCAGTCCAATGAAGCTTGATCACTTCGCAGGTAATGTACTTGGCTATATCTGGGACTACCAGAGCGCACTGTTCCCGATAAATGCCGGAAACGTGAAGGGTGAGCGTGATCCTTATCTCGGAGTTACCAAAAAGTATGTCCGTGATAACCGCTACTCTAACGATGTATCCGGATGGATATACGATAAGGCCAGAGAATCAAAGATGAGATACGAGACCGAAGGCGACAATCTTCTCGAAGCTTCCATGGATGAGTACATGAAGAACAGGTACAACACCTACAACAAGCTCAGCAAGGATGAGGAAGAGACGAAAAAGAGCCGTGATACAAGGTCTGATGTATTGCAGGAACTTATTGATTATCGCAAGGGCAGAATGCCCGGAGATTTCAAGACTGTATCATCACTTGTGGAAGAGACAGGAGATCATAATTATCTTCCTTCCGTAATGGATAAGACTTACAAGAATGGCAAGGGCGGCGAAGAAATAAAGTTCACAAGCGAAGAATACATTCAGTTACAGAATATTTATGAGGATCTGTATCTCACATATATGAATGAAAGCATCGACGAAAACGAGTCTGTCGAGAAATGGGAATATACCAAGACCAAAGCAAAAGATGAAGCCAGGTACAGAGCCTTAGACGAGCTTCTAAGGCAAAAGGGCATTGAACCAAAGACCACTAAGCCTAAGACTTCGCCGGGCAAGTTCGATGCTTATGTTGATGCAGAGTTCAAAAAGAAAAAGAAATAATCTTAAAGAGAGTCGCTTCGGCGGCTCTCTTTTTTAGGTCGGTACGGCAAAAACTTTTGATGCAATAAACTTGAAATGTAAAAACCTTTTGGCCAAAGGGACGATCAAGTTTTTAAATCAGAGGTAATTTAAAATGGCGTTTTCAGATAGTATGTCAGCAGCAGATCTCGCTGCCATAACTGGGAATAACAATAACGGATGGGGTGGAGACGCTTCCTGGATTATCATTCTCTTCCTGTTTATGTTCATGGGATGGGGCGGTTCCGGTTTATGCAACGGAGCCGGAAACGGAGCCGGAAATTACGGTGGCCTTTATCCATGGATGAACCAGAGTGACCAGATCAACAGTGGTTTCCGCGACCAGATGATCAACGATAACATCACAGAGATAAGAAACGGTGTCAATGGTATTCAGACACAGCTTTGCAATGGCTTTGCCGGAGTTGAGCAGGGCGCAAACACAAGACATATGGCGAACATGCAGCAGTCATTTGCAAATCAGACAGCTATGCTTCAGGGATTCAACAATATGCAGTCACAGTTCGCTGATTGCTGTTGTGAGAACCGGCTTGCTAACTGCCAGACACAGAACATTATCCAGAACGAAGGTAATGCAACAAGATTCGCTAATGCAAATAACACAAGAGACATTATCGAGTCACAGACCCGCGGCAACCAGGCTATCCTTGACAAGCTCTGTCAACTTGAACTGGATGGAGTCAAGGCACAGGTTGAAGCGAAAAATGACCGTATTGCAGAGCTCACTACTCAGCTCAATATGGCCACACTCAGAGAGTCACAGACCGCGCAGAACGCATTTATCTCTCAGGGATTTGCTAATGAGGTTGATCAGTTATATAACCGCCTTTCAAGTTGCCCAGTGCCGACAACACCAGTTTTCGGCAGAACACCTATATTCACATGTGATCAGCAGGTTAATCCTTGTGTATGTGGACGCGGCATGTAATTGGAGGTGTTTATATGGGAGCCGAGTATTCAGCTAATGCGGCACAGACAGTGCCTGTTGGCGGCAGCGTGATCTTCACAGAAAGCCCGGTGCCGTGTCCCAGCGGTATGGTATACCACAGAGACGGATCAGGACTTTTCCGACTTGCCAATATATTTTTCCGCCAGAATATTACAAGCTGCTGGAGACGCAACACTAATTATGAGGTTGCTTTCCATGCGAACATTGCTATCCCGGAAGGTGAGACAGCGCCTACGGGCGGCATATCACTTGCCATTGCGATAGACGGTGAGATTGATCCGTCAAGCGAAATGATATCTGATGTGACCGTTGTAGGTACTTTCGACAATGTGGGTGCTGATATCATCGTAACAGTTCCTTATATTTGTGCGTGCTCTTCTATATCAGTGAGGAACACAAGCACAATTCCGGTCATAGTACAGAACGCTAATATCATCGTAGAGAGGGCAAGATCATGAACGAATCATTAGACAAGATTAAGAACATGGTCTGCGAAGGTCTTGATCAGATGGCTATGAAGGGCGAGTTATCCATGAGTAATCTGGATGCAGTAGACAAGCTCTGTCACACGCTTAAGTCTATCGAGACTATCCAGGCCATGAAGGGTAGCGAGAACGGCTACTCCGGAAGATATATGACCAGGTATTCAAGAGACGAATACAACGGTCACAGCTACACCGGCGGAAGCAACAGCAACAACGGCGGTGGGAGTTATGGAAACAACGACGGTGGGAGCTACGGCTTTTACAGTCGTGAGAACGGTACAGAATTAGCAAATGAGCTGCGTCACATGCTTGAAAGAACAAATTCCGAGAGAGACAGACGTGCACTCCAGGACTGCATCACCAAGATGGGCGGTTAAGTTGAATATGCAGGGGACTCTTGACGGGTCCACTGCATCTGAAGGGAGAGAATATGATTGAAGTAATCAACCGTGAGCTCCTTATCCCACGTGAAGAATTTAATATCGGGACCAATTACGATGATGCATCCGAAGTCCGTACATTTCACCTGAAGAGGGTAACGGCAGGCGGCATTGACCTCGCCAATCTTTCATTTTCCCTGGACATACTTTATGCAAACGATGAGAAGGATTCGGCGGATCTCGACATAGAAGTCACAGAAAAAGACATTAACCTTACTCTGACAGTGGTTAATTCCATGTTACAGGTTCCCGGATCCGTAATCGTCCAGCTAAGGGCTCTTACGGATGATGGTGCAGTGAAGTGGACTTCTTATCCCGGCGCTTTTTTTGTTGAGGATGCTATCAATACTCCGGCGAGCTATACCGGGGATCTGACGGTCCTGGAAAGACTTGAGGCGGAGTGGAACGCGGTAAAGGCCGCGGAACTTGCGAGAGTGACTTCGGAGACTGCAAGGCAGGCGGCAGAGGAAGCACGAGAGGATGCTGAACAGGATCGCGAAACTGCGGAAACTGCCAGAGCGGCGGCGGAAGAGGAACGAGTCGAAGCGGACGGGAGAAGGGAACAGGAGTTTGCAGATGCCATAGCTACAGCACAGCGCACGCTTAATGCAGACTTTGAGGAAGCGCTGGACGATGCAAAGGTAGAGCTTACTGACTCTGTGACTGATATAAAGGATGAAGCAGCAGGGTATGCAAGCAATTCGGCATTATCAGCTCACGATGCGGCCGAGTCGGCAGCGGCGGCGCAGTTATCTGAACAGAATGCGGCGGCCAGTGAGCATATACTTGATTTCTACGTAGATTATGTAATTCCGAGATTTATCATCGCGAACAACAGGATCTATGTGAATGACACTTCGACGCAGGAATTTATGGTGATGAACAACAGGCTGTATATTAAGAATCCGGCATAAGGGAGGAACAGGTAATGATTAATCCAACAGGCTATACGGCGCTCGATCTTGTCGGATTTACCGACAAGGGTACATATGCGTCGAATGTTAATTATGTGAAGAATGATATCGTGCATTACGGGGGTAATCTCTGGAGATGCAAGATTGATGATACTATGAATGTCACTCCGGCCGAGGGCGAGAACTGGACGGTGTTCGTCGGAGAACCGACTAACCTTGTAGAAAGGATTATCGCTCCCCTGGAAGAGAACCCGGCGACAGTCGCTTATGCTGCCGGAAGACAGATAATCTATGACGACTGGCTCTGGGAAGTCATTGATGATATCGCAGTGGGTGATCCGCTTATCGACTATGCGGTGGATCCTACAAATGCCAACATCAAGAAGGCGGTACCGGTAGAGACACAGCTTCTGGATGTAAAGAAAAAGGAAGGGAACCTTACAGACCTTCACACCACAAACAAAACTAATCTTGTGGCGGCCGTGAATGAAGTGAAGGATGATCTGGATGATCTTTCTGATGATGTGGGTACGCTTTCAGCGCTTGATACGAACGTTAAAACATCGACGGTTGCCGCTATTAATGAGGTAAATACAAAAGTATCCAAAACTGAAGTTTTAATAATAGATGTTGAATCGTTTAGCTCACTCCCTCAAACCGTATCAAATCCGCTCGTTGAGAGTGATATGGTGGTAGTTAATTCCGTGTTAGGTACTCCATCAGCTCAGACAGGAGATTGGACGGTAACAACATCAAACGGAAGTCTTAATATTACGGGAACATCAGCTATTAGCGGTAGCACCACAGCAACTTTGTACCTTATGAAATCAAGATAAAGGAGAATAATTTATGGAAAAGTATTTTTTGACTCAGGTTAAGAGAACCAATGGAACTTTTGAAAAGGGGTGTGTTGTAAAAGACACACCCGATGAAGTGAAGCAGAGTTACCACGCTTATCTTGGTGCTTATGCTTACGGTAATAACAAAGATACTGATTATGTTCAGTGTGTTGTGACTAATCTCAGAGGTGGCATTGAGTTATCAGAGATTTGGAATGGTATTGTTGAGAATGAGGAGGTCTGAGGTGGTTAATCAGCCATAACCGCCGAAATTATAAATGGCAGAGAGTAAAATTAAAAAACCATTTCAGAGATTAATAACTATAGATAAAGAGTTAAGTAATATACAGATTGCAAGTTTAGATACATTTGAGGCGTATTACACAATTAATGAATTAGAAACCTATGATGTAATTGCAGTTACACCTACTAGTTTAGGTGATAGTAGATATTCTTTTCGAGGTTGGTATGTTAACCGACAGCTTCCATTGAGATTATATGTTCTAATTGCAAATCCTAGTGCATCCACTGGCAATGGTAAAATTTCGTTTAAAATTTTACTTATGTCAAAAAGCTAATGAAAGTAATTAATTGGAGAGCATCAAGAAATGAATCTCGACGATTTAACAAAACAGCTTATCTGTATATGGATTATAGTTGATTTATTTATCAAAGTTATTAATCCATGGATAAAGCATTAAGAAAACTTTTTAAAATGAAATATTAAAAAACAAATGAAATTTGGGTGGTACATCGGAGGGGTGTATCGTCCATTTTTTGAGATAGGGGGAAGCATCAGGGAATGAATTTAAAAGAAATTTTTGAAAATCTAAATCTTGGGAATGTATCAATAATTTGTTTTCTGTTGCTTTCCCTTATTGAAATAGCTCCAATCAGAATAAATCCGTGGTCAGCTCTTTGCAAATGGCTACAAAGACAGTTGTCCTTGGATGAGATCAAAGAAGACCTGATGGACTCGCGGCGGACACGCATCATACGTTTTGATGATGAACTATACGAAAAGCGATTTCACGGAAAAGATATGTTTGATGCTATTCTGGTTGATTGCGACAAGTATGAGAAATTCTGCAAAGCAAATCACGGTTATGTTAATTCGGTTGCAGATGATTCAATTCGACATATTAGAGAAGTTTACGCAGAAGAAAAAAGAACAGGCGCTTTTTGTAGATATAAAAAAAACAAAGATGAACATTGACTGTTTCTTTATATCCTCCTTACTTTCTCCGGGCTTTATGCCCGGGGATTTTTTATGCCTTATTTTAGGTCGGTACGTACATTTTTTTGTACGTAGTAAATTGTGATTAATGGAACTCATGTTCCTAAAGACTCACGGGAGAGACCGCGCAGAGCTGAAAGGAGCTTTATGAAAAAATTAAAGATCAATCTCCGGTTATTTGATGGTGATGGCGGAAGCGCTGCCGCAGGATCATCAGGACCGGTAGGAGAAGGCGGAAGCCAGCTCGCCACTGGCACACAGGCGAATGGACTAATAGTCAACGATAGTCAAGGCACTAGTCAAGACTTTAGTCAAGGACAGGTCGCCGCTGTCGATGCAGGTACAGACTTTGAAAACTACATGAATTCCCACAAGGATGAAGCCGATAAATGGTTTTCGGATCGCTTCCAGGAAAAGTTCAACAAGCGCTATGCACCGATCAAGAAGCAGCTGAGTGCTGCCAATGCGGTCATGGAAATGCTGGCGACCAAGTACGGGATCGAAGACTCGAAGAACATTGAAGCCATAACAAAGGCACTCGAAGAGGACGACATGCTTTACGCAGAACGCGCGGAAGCCAATGGACGCACTATCGACGAGCAGCGCCAATGGGATATGCTGGAGCGCGAAAACAGAATGTATCGCGAACAGAGACAGCAGGCAGAACGTTCTCAGCAGATCCAGAGACAGATGGATGAATGGGACCAGCAGAGCAAGAACCTGAAACAGCTCTTCCCGACATTCAACCTCGACCAGGAATTGCAGAATCCGGAATTTGAACAGGCTTTACGAAGCGGACTTTCTATGGAACGCGCTTTTTATGCGGTTCACGGGGAGGAGATATTCTCCGGAGCAATGCAGACCGCGGCTCAGGAAGTAAGGCAGGCGACAGTCCAGGATATCGCAGCACGAAGGACCAGGCCGAAGGAAAATGCCATTGGATCACAAGCTTCGGCACATGTTTCAAAGGATGTGCATAAACTCACCAGAGAAGAACGAGCGGAAATTGCTCGGCGTTCAATGTCAGGGCCTATCCGCTTGTAAGGAGCGAATATGTACAGATATAAGTTAAATCTTCGTATGTTTGATGTTATCAACAAAACTACATCAAACACTGAAGGTAATCATCTCACACCCGAGATCAAGACCTATTATTCAGACTATCTAATCGATCTTGCTGAAGCAGAACTTGTACACGATCAGTTTGGTCAGAAGAGACCTATCCCGGCTGGATCCGGTAAGACTATCGAGTTCAGACAGTTCATGCCGCTCGCCAAGATCACAACCGAGCTTGTCGAAGGTGTTACACCGGACGGACAGGCACTTGATGTATCAGCAATCACTGCGCTGGTTAAACAGTACGGTGGTTATGTGACACTTTCAGACCTTCTGGAGCTCACAGCCATTGATAATATCAAGACCGAAGCTACACAGCTTATCGGCTCACAGGCCGGGCGTTCTCTTGATACTATCGTAAGAGAAATCCTCAATGGTGGTACCAACGTTCAGTATCACGAGGGTGAGAGAGCGAACAGAGCAGCTATCACAGCAGCTGATACACTCACGGTCAATGCTATCAGGGCAGCTGTCAGAACATTAAAGAGACAGAACGCCAAGCCTATCAACGGTGATTATGTGGGTATCATTCATCCGGACGTAGCTTATGACCTCATGAGCGACCCTGCATGGGTTGACTGGCAGAAGTACACCTCACCTGAACACATGTACAACAACGAGATCGGTAAGATTGCCGGTGTAAGATTCGTTGAGACTACAGAAGCAAAGATCTTTGAAGGTGTCGGAACAGGCGACATTGATATCTATTCAACACTTATCATCGCCAAGGATGCTTACGGAACTACAGATATCACCGGTGGCGGACTTCAGCTCATCATGAAGCAGAAGGGCTCAGCCGGAACAGCAGACCCTCTTGACCAGAGATCTACGATCGGTTGGAAGGCTACAAAGACAGCTGAGAGACTTGTAGAAGATTATATGGTAAGAATCGAGACCGCTTGCACATACAACGGTTGATTTTAAAACACCTGCGGCCGTAATGGCCGTGGGTGTTGTTGAAAGGAAAATAAATATGCCTAAGAAAAATACAGATGAGACTAATGTAAATCTCACAGAAGATGAAGAGACTAATGCAAATCTCGCAGAAGATGCAGCAGCCAGTGCAGAGGATCCTATGGAATACGTGGACCATGCGCCGCTTTTTAAGGACGGTGAAAGATATAAGTTTCCTCTGAATGTGACTATCAACGGAGTCAAGTACTCAGTGCCGCGCGGTGTACCGCTGAGACTTCCCAGAGTAGTTGCAGAGGTTATCGATCAGTCTATCGCACAGGATGCGTATGCTCACGAGGTAGACACACAGATGCAGAAGACACAGATAGTGAATTTCTAAGCATTAAACGAGGTGGCGAAATGACAGACAAAGAGTACGATTTTCTCAAAGACTTTGCATTATGCTGGTTCCCCGCATTTATGGCATTTATCGGTGTTGTCATGGTCGCCTGGGAGATCCCTTGCAGAGACCAGGTACTTGCTACCATGGCCGGGCTCAATACTTTTATGGGAGCGGTGGTCAAGTACTACAAAGCAAAGTATGACAAAGAAAATTCTGGGGAAGAGGAAAACGAATGAGGACCAGTCAGACAGGCATTGACCTGATAAAGGAGTTTGAAGGCTGCTGTCTGAAGGCTTACTGGGACTATAAGGACTACTCTATAGGATACGGCCACCTAGGAGCTGAGCCGGGGCAGGTCATAACCAAAGCACAGGCAGAAGCTCTTTTGCTGTCGGATCTTCCGGCATACGAGCGGAAGGTGGAACGTTATGACAACGTTTATCACTGGACGCAGAATGAGTTTGATGCACTTGTGTCTTACTGCTACAACATCGGTTCCATAAAAGGACTTGTGGATGATGGAAAAAGGACAAGAGCTGAGATCATAGCCGACTGGCCTGCACACGACGTGGCAGGTGGAAAGCATTTAGACTCGCTCAAAAAACGAAGACTCAAGGAATTAAAACTATTTGAGGGTAAACTTATGACTGAGAAGCAGATAACCATATGCGGCCATGGATCCGGCACACCTTCACTTAAGAACATGTATGTATGTCTCGATCAGAGATATAATTCCAAAGCTGATAACGGTAAGCGCAAGGGCATAATTAAAGTCATGCGTCTTAAATTGATGTCAGATACCGGACGTGAAGCTTTTGTAAGATATTACAAGTCTATCCTGGGCAGGAATATCTACAGCCAGAACAGACGTGAATATTGTTATGTAAAGTTCAAGGACGGTAATTACTACTCTGATTGTTCCTCATCCGGAATAAAGACCTACGAGAAATGCGGTTATGCTTTTCCCTGGACACTTAACACGGAAGGCATCTATGAGAGTGATTTATTCGAAGAGGTACCGGTTAATATCGTTGATGGCCATATCACCAATCCGGAAGTATTAAAGATCGGTGATGCGCTACTGTTTGTTGGCAATGACCCGTCAAGAGCTTTGCAGATCGGACATGTAGAGTATGTCTACAAAATGCCGGAGGAGCCTAAGGAAACATATCCTAAATGGGTAAAAGATGGTACATACTGGTACAGAAGATTATCTGAAGGAGTAAACGCTCACGGATGGATGGATATCAACGGACACAGGTACTGGTTCGACGATAAAGGAAAAATGGCTACGGACTGGAGAGAGATCGATGGTAAGTGGTACTACTTCCAGCCGGAGTCCGGAAAAGCAGCGAGTCTTGCCGGAGCGCTTTATGTATCTGATGAGACCGGAGCACAGAGGATTCTTGAAGTGAAATGAGCTACAGATATTTCAATCCTAATCCATTGGGCCTTAAAGTGGGCGACTGCGTTATCAGGAGCCTCGGAAAGGCACTCCAAATGTCCTGGACGGATGTTTATATGGATTTATGTGTAAAGGGCCTTGAAATGGCCGATATGCCATCGTCAAACCTGGTCTGGGGCACTTACCTTATGGAGAAAGGGTACCACAGGGTTGAGTGTCCCGGTCTATTAACCGTAAACGAATTCACAAAGAGAAATGATAAAGGCACTTACATCCTCGGAACCGGAACACATGTGATCACTGTCGTCGACGGTGATTACTATGATGCATGGGACTCCGGGGATTGCGTGCCTTACTATTACTGGGAGAAAAAATAATGTATTATCCGTATTATTTAAACGGGCAGACATACGGAGCATCAGCTCCTACCAATCCGGTTCAGCAGCCGGTGCCTCAACAGCAGGTGCCGCAGACCTTCCAGAACAAAAATGTTTTTGATTGGGTGCAGGGCGAAGCCGGTGCACGTGGTTACATGGTACCTGCCGGAATGACTGCCTGGCTGATGGACTCAGAAAGACAGACGTTCTATATCAAATCAACAGATGTGAGCGGAATACCGCAGCCGCTGAGAATATTTGATTTTACTGAGCGGACCGCAAAGCCCGTCACTGTTCCGGATCCAAAGCCGGAGTATGTAACCAAAGACGAAATGAAGGCATATATTGACGAGCTACTAAAGAAGGGAGAAGTAAATGAATCCATTGTTCAACCGGCAACAGTTCAACCAAACTCCACAAAATAACACACCTTTTGGGAATATGACAAACATGATGAACCAGTTCAACCAGTTCAGGAACACATTCCGCGGAAACCCACAGCAGATTGTAATGAACATGCTGTCAAACGGTCAGATGTCGCAGCAGCAGTTCAATCAGCTTAAAGCTATGGCGGACCAGTTTCAGAAGATGATGCATTAAAAGAAGGCGGACACATATATGTCCGCCTTCTTTTTTTGCCCCAATGGTTCCCTCATGGTTCCCTATGCTATAATTATTTAGAGCTTTTGTGGATTACAATAAATTACGCTGAGTTTATACACCTTCAAAAAGCCGCGCAATATCAATACATTCTAGGTGTTTATACGTTTCGATTAATTACAGAGGATTAAATAACGTAGTTATTTATGAGAAGACCACACGAAAGGCAAAGACCCTGGCAAGAAACCGCGTAATTGCTAGGGTCTTTGACTGCGCTATGGGTATAGTTTTGGCAAATAAGACAAAATGGTTCCCTCATGGTTCCCTAAATTCAAGAACGGAACCATTGGTTCCTTGGATTAAAAAACGGAACCATTGGTTCCGTTAAAGTGATTCGAGGATCCTGAGAGACTTGTCTTCCATGGATCCGGTGACTTCCGTATAGATCTGGAGTGTTACCTGGATGTTCTTGTGGCCGAGACGCATCTGCACATCCTTTGGGTTTGCTCCTCTGGATAAAAGCTCTGTGCAGTGAGTCTTACGAAGAGAGTGGTAATTGAATACATTGTATCCGTACTTTTTACGGAATTTAACATTCCAGTATTCTATATATTGCGGCTTTATAAACTGTCCGTTCTCCTTTACGCACACAAGATCCATGAGGGTGTCGGTCTCTTCCGTGACAAGCTTTCCGTCCTTCAGATAGTAGTTGGTGTAATACTCGTTATATCTTGCCTTTTCTTTGAGAACTGATATTCTCTTTTTCTTTAAGAGGTTAAGAAGAGTGGAGTCGATCTTTATCTCACGGTTAGAGTTATATTTGGGATTGGTAATGTATACGTCCTTGGAACCGGCGAAGAGCTGGAGCTGACGGTCAATCTTGATGGTGCCTTTTTCAAAATCGATATCAGAGAAGGTAAGTCCCAGAGCTTCACCGATACGAAGACCTGCACGGTATCCCAGCATATAGGTCAGGTGTATGACGTGATCTTCAGGGTACATGCTGAAGAGTCTTTCACGCATTTCCTTGCCGATGTATATGTGAGGTTTGCTGCCGGATTCTTTTTCGGGCACTGCACGTGCCGATGGAAGCTTGACGCTCTTTGCCGGATTGGATCTGATGTATTCCAGGGTAACGGCCCAGTCAAGAGCAGCTGTTAATTTGGATTTAGCATTTCTTACGGAAACACGGCACATGCCGCCATTGAAAAGTTCGTTGATGAATTCCTGGATGGCTCTTGCATTGAGACTTGTCAGTTTGTAATGCCCCAGCTTCGGGATGATGTAGTTGTCGATCTGCTTCCGGTATCCGCGTTTTGTTGCCGGTTTCCACTGGCTCTCGTTCATCCGGTACCAGTCATTTATGAAATCCGCCACAGACATGCTGCAGGGCTTTTGCACCGTGCCTGAATTGAGATACAGGTTAAATGCTTCCTGACCGGCTTTTGATGCTTCTCCCTTTGTCCGGAATCCGCCCTTGCAGCGTTTCTTTCTTTTACCGTCTGCGGGTGCCATCTCAAATATATAGCGCCATGTGGGTCCGTGGCGCTCTACTCGTAAAATCGCCATATAATCCTCCTTTACTGATTTACAAAAAGAAGGTATACTATTATTGTTTCATAGCAGTATACCTTCGGTATACGGAGCCGCGGTGTTGGATGAGCACCGCGGTTTTTTATTGTCTGAATCTCGTGAAAATCCTGCGAAAACGGACAAAAAATCACGAGATTTAAAATAACTCAATTTAACTTAATTAAACAACTCAAATATTAACTTAAAATTTTAACTTAATATTTAAGTTATATTGGCCGCTGCGTTTTCGCAGCGGTTTTTGTTGTTTACCAGGCTCTGGGGCAGCCATTATCCATCCAATATCTAATAGCATCCTTCAGGTCCTTCTTTGAGATTTTTCTTTGTGCGACTTCATCACAATACGGACCAATGGTTTCAAAGATAAAGTTTTCTTCATCTTCTCTGACCGTCGTTTCTATCTTTGTTATTATAGATTCCACTATGGGTGAAAATGCTCCCATTTTGCATCCCTTTAAAGGATCAACTGAGATATTGTCAGTTCCTTCGAATGGGTTTCTCATAAATATCCGTTGAGGATCAAATTCGTATCTGTTCATAAGATCTCCTTATCCCTCACTTTCTGTCTTTGTACGGCTGCATCTTTATTCCACAAAACGGACAATATTTTGGATTTTCGTTCCGATACCATTCAGAACTATCTATTAAATCTTCAATTCCCATTCCACACTCAGAACATTTATCATCTATCCAATGCCCCGTCTTCTGCTGTGGTGTGACAGGTGGTAATTCTTTAATATATTGACACACTAACTCGTTTTCTGAACTATGTCCTAATTCTGCTTCACTACCCTCAATGTATTCGAGCACCGCCTGTCGGCTGATTGCTTCCTCACAAGGCTGTTGCTCTTCGAAAAACTCTCCATCTATATCTAAATCTATCTCTGGGCCGGCGATGCCATCGCCTGTGCTTGATAATGTTATCCGCGGATCCGGCATATACTTTCCGTTTATGGTCAATGATATATTTCTTGGTTTATGTGATATTCCACCATATTCAGTGTCTTTTAATATTTTTATTAAATCTGTCGTTGTCATTCCGTCACCTCTCAATGTTTTAACTTGCGTCGTCGGAAGCAAAGGATCCTTCCACCTGTCTTTTTTCGAGTCGGAGCTGGTCCATATATTCTTCTCCGGCTTTCCGGATCTCTTCCTCAGTCATGCCAAAGGCGGCAGTCTCGGCTTTTTCTTCCTTTGCCTGCTTCTCCAATATGGCATTCACCACTTTTTCCATGTAGTTATAGATAACTTCCATGTCTTCCTGGGGAAGCTCCACGAACTTCCGGAGCATCTCACCGGCTTTGTCATTCAGGTGGTACTTCTCAACCACCTTGTCCAGCTCGTCATAAAGGCTGCTGGAGAACATTTCGCCTTCTCCGGTCCGGAGCCAGGATTCAGAGACGCTAAACTCTCGGCAGATAGCCACAATAATAGGATCAATAGGCGGTCTTCCTGTCTCGTATCCGGCGATTGCGCTACGGCTTGTTCCGAGACGGTCTGCAAATTCTTGTTGTGTAAGACCTAAAGCATTCCTCAGTATCTTAAATCTCTCTTTCATTAAAGATTCCTCCTCACAACTGCATATTATCACAGTTTGAAACAGAATAAAATATTTTTTGTCGCAATAAAACAATTTTTATATTGACAAGTGTTACAATGTAACAGATAATTGTTTTAGGGCGACAAGAAAGCGTCCTGCTGTGAATCCCCTCAATTTTCACAGCATCAACATCTTTACCTGTGTCCCCGGATGCGGTTGATCCCTGTTTTTACCCTAGAAAACATGTCCGGGGGCACAACCCTTAAGGGCCCTTTGCCGAAATGGGCGCGACAGTCTCGACGTACAGAGACATTAAAAAACATAGACACAAACAAATGCGAAGCGTTTTGTGCGGTAGGCAAGGGCATTTTTAAACACACACATATGTGGTGGCGGAATCGGTAGACGCTTGGCTTCGGCTAGAGAGTACATTCAGTTGTAATGGAAATCATGTAAGGTTCAAATCCTTACCCACATACGGGCTTTTCGGTTTAGCAAGCTGCCTATTTGCCTGGCAGACCATCTATAAGATGAGAGAAACCG
>OCVV012834991.1_pt1 | contig 41340 bp, 82 predicted proteins | sample 1539721 | NCBI WGS metagenome assembly OCVV01 (sample SAMN02144230, study PRJEB22623) | gut metagenome | biome: sheep rumen | host: Ovis aries | place: New Zealand | reverse complement strand
TTTTATCTAGGACGTTGTGCTAAAATTGTATTTGTAAAGGTATGGGAACATATCTTTGAAGCGCTGACATTTTTTCGAGCAGCGACTTTCTCTCCTTTAGGACTACTTTGTTAGTCCTTTTTTTATGTCGGCACATAGGTCTTTTTTTATCTGTATTTTCTACTATGTGTCGGCATATGAAAAAAGAAACAGAAAAAGGTGCAAGATGGTACGCACGTAAATTCTATTCTTCAAGGGCATGGGAAAGACGGAGTAAAAGTTACAGACAAGCACATCCTCTTTGTGAGCGGTGCATGAAGAAAGGACGTATTGAGCCTAGCACTTGTGTTCATCATATCATTCATATCAACAAGCAGAACTACAAAGATGCAAATATTCTTTTTAATGACAACAACCTTGAAGCCTTGTGCGACAAGTGCCATTACGAAGAACATCACGGCAACGGTACATCTTTCAGTTTTGCGCCGGATGGAACATTGATTGATGATTACGAAAGCGAGGACATATGACCAAGAAAAAGTACAGAGAAATGATTATCCGTCAAATGCAAGAGTTGGGTATCTATCAAGAACAGTATTCACTATTGATCGATACACTAGCTGACATTTGCGAAAAAAGAGATGCCAATATGCGACAGTGGAGAAAGGACGGAATGAAGATGGTCGTTTCCTTTACCAACAAGGCAAACCAGACCAACAACATGAAATCACCTTATTTCCTAAACGACTTGCAGTATAACGAACAGATTCTTAAATATTGCAGAGAGTTAGGCATTAGTCCTTTGGGCATCAAAAAACTAGGCAATCCTATTAAAAGTGGTCAAGACGATTTTGAGGAATTTATGGCTTCTATGTAATGAAGTACTTAGACGAGTATCAGAAAGAAATTGATTGCGGTAATTCAGTAGTCGGACGATGGATGGAATTAAATATTGAATACGTCAGAAACGGTCTTGAGAACAAAGACTTTTTTTATGATCCGAAAAAAGCTGACTTTGCTATCAATTTCATTGAACACTTTTGTCACCATGTCGAAGGTTCTACATCACTCATTAAGTTAACTCCATGGGAGAAATACTTAATAGCTTGTATGTATGGACTAGTAGATGAGAAAGGTTACAGACAATTCCGAGAAATCATGCTAGTTATGGCACGAAAGCAAGGTAAATCACTAATTGCATCTTGTCTTGAATTAAAAACTGTATACACAGAGAAAGAAGCCGGAATGCAAGTGTATAATCTTGCGCCAAAACTAGAACAAGCATCAATCATCTTTAGAGTAGTCCAGAGCATGATTGAGCGTGTACCATCACTTTTAAAACGGAGCAGAAAAAGAAGAACAGATATTTACTTTCCATTTAATAATGCGGTTTTAAAACCAATCGCATTTAGTAGTAAGAAGTCAGACGGTTTCAACCCTCAAATGACCATCTTTGATGAATTCGCCGCATGGGAAGGTGAAGCCGGACTAAGAATGTATGATGTTATGTTGTCTGCCGGAGGTGCAAGAAAAGAGCCTATTTTCTTTGCTTGTTCAACCGCCAACTATATAGACGGTGGTCTGTATGATGAACTCATGGCAAGGGCAACACAAGTGCTGCTAGGAACATCAGATGAAAAGAAATTCCTACCGTTTATCTACATGATAGACGATGAAAAACAATGGGATGACATCGAGGAACTTAAAAAGGCTATGCCGAATTTAGGCGTTTCTGTTTCCTATGATTTTATAGAGGAAGAAATAAGCAAGGCTAAATCCAGTCATGCGTATAAGCTAGAGTTTCTAACCAAGTACTGCAACATCAAACAGAACAGTGTAACGGCATTCCTTAGTGCAAGTGAAATCAACAGAACAAAATGCGACAAACTACACCTTGAGGATTTTGAAAGATGCTTTGCAGTCGGTGGAATTGACTTATCACAGACAAGCGACTTAACCGCCGCATCTATCATTATCAAACGTGATGGAATTGATTACGTGTTTACTCAATTCTTTTTACCATCAGAGCGTATCAAGATCATGGAAGAAAGAGACAAAATTCCATACAGTCGGTTTGTTCAGTTAGGTTATCTCACACCGAGCGGAGAAAACTATGTTGACTATCACGATGTGTGTAACTGGTTTGAAATGTTAAGGAAGAAATACCGTATCTATTGTTGTGTTATCGGTTATGACCGTTATTCATCTCAATATCTAGTAGATGAAATGGAGAAGAAAGGCTATCTAATGGATGATGTTATTCAAGGTACAAACTTAACTCCAATCGTAAATGAATTTGGCGGACTAGTACGTGACGGAAAAATCCGAACAGGCACAAACGGTCTGTTACAAAGTCATTTTGCAAGTGTAGCACTTAAAAAGACAACCAATGACAATAGAGTACGTCCAGACAAAGTAGACCAAAAGAAACACATAGATGGTTTTGTATCGGTCATTGATGCTTACACCGTCAGACAGAAACATTACGAAAAATATAAATGGAGATTAGAAAACAAGAAGAAAGGATAGGAATATGACCAAAAAGAAAAGAAGCCTATTTGACATTATCTTTGGTCGCAAGCCGAAGAAAGAAGTCAATCTAAAGCCTTATTTCGCTTTATTGAATGGCTACAATCCTATCTACATTTCACAGGACGAAGGTATATATGAATTAGGACTTGCGAGGACTTGTATCCATTCATTAGCTACCGAATATGCAAAGGCAACACCTAGCGTTATTTCAAGAACGAACAAACCAAACGCAAGGATAAATTACATTCTAAATAAAAAACCGAATCCGTTTATGACACCTTCACAGTTTCTATATAGGTTATCTACTATCTATCTAGTAGAAAACAATGCCTATATCGTACCAATTGAAGATGATTACGGACGAATCATCGGTTTATATCCGATTCTGCCAAGCATGACAGAATTAAAGGAAGATACCAATGGAACGGTATATGTTTTGTATTCATTCTATGATGGAAACCAAAAGGCAATTGAATATAGCCGTGTTGGACATTTAAGAAGAATGCAGTACAAGAATGATTTTTTCGGTGCTAGTAATTCAGCTTTCAAAAATACGGCTGATTTAGTAAGGGCACAGGAAAAAGGTTCTGCCGAAGCAATTAAGAGTGGTAGCAATATCCGATACATAGGAAAACTGAATCAACAGATTGTCGATGATGATGACTTTAAAGAGCAGCAACGTAGCGTTTCAGCATTGAACTTGAACGATAACGAAACTGGTCTTTTTATTTACGATTCACGATGGGAAGAAATGAAACAGGTAACTTCCACTCCTGTTCTATTAGATGCAGAACAGAAGAAAGCAATTGACAATTCCGTATACACCTATTGGGGAGTGAATGAGGACTTTTTGCAGAACAAATATTCAGAAGATGTTTGGAATGCAATTTATGAAAGCAATATCGAACCTTTCTTAATTCAATGTGGAGAGGTGCTAACACAGATGTTCTTTAGTGAGGATCAAATGTTGGATGGTAAGGGAATCATGCTAACAAGCGATAGATTACAGTACGCATCGAACCAGACAAAAATCCAAGTCGCTAAAGAATTTTTTGATAGAGGTCTTATGACCACTAACCAAGCGTTAGCAATTTTGAATTTACCACCAGTCAAGGATGGCGATAAACGCTATATCCGAAGTGAATATATAAATATCGAAGATGTAGGTGGAAGAAAGGAGGTAGATAGTGATGAAGGAACAGACACAAACAAGGTCGATGGAAATACAACTGACACCAGTCAAGAAAGAGAACCGATTTAATTCTGACTATTACGTAGAAGGCTATGCAACAACTTTCACACCTTATCTTTTGTATCACGATATGGAAGACGGTGATGTTTATGAGCGCATAGATAGAAACGCATTCCAGAACGCTGAAATGTCAGACGTTATCTTTCAGTTTGACCATGCCGGACGTGTATTTGCAAGAACTAGTAACGACACAGTCTATTTAGAAGTAGATGACAAAGGGCTATTTGTCGCTGCCGATTTATCAAAGACACAGAATGCTAGAAATCTTTGGGAAGACATCAACACAGGCATGATTACAAAAATGTCATGGAGATTTACTATCGCAGACCATGGACAGACTTTTGATCCGTCAACAAATACCATTTCAATCAATCGTGTATCTAAGGTATTTGATGTGAGCGCAGTTTCTATTCCGGCTAATCAAGGAACGTCTATTTCCGCTAGAGGAAAAGAATTTGTCAAGTCATGGAAAGATGAAAAGCGCAAGCAACATACGGATAAAGTTAAGGAATTATTACTCAAATTAGAATAGGAGAAAAACTATGGATTTAGAAGCTATTAAGAAGATGAACCATGATGAAATCATGGCACGTAAAGCTGAATTAAAAACAACGCTAAACGCATTACTTGAAGATGAAAACGCAGATTTAACGGAGATTGAAGCAGAAATCAACGCATTAAATGAGCGTGATTCTGAAATCGCTGAAAAGGCACAGAAAAGACAGGCTTTATTAGAAGCGGTTGCAGTTGGCAACGAAGGAAAGGTAGTAGGTAAAACTAACATGGAAAATGTAAGAGCAACAATGGAATACCGTAAGGCATTCATGAACTATGTTCAGAATGGCAAGGTATCTGACATTTTAGTATTCCAGCGTAATAACGACCAAGTTGAAAGCACAGATTTAGGTGTATTACTTCCAGAAACAATTGTTCAGTCAATTATGACAGGACTTGAGAAAAAATACGGACAGTTATATGACAAGGTACGTAAGACTAACATTAAAGGTGGTGTAAAATATCCGATTGGATCATTTGAAGCCACCTTTAGACGTATTACAGAGTTAACTGTATCTGAAAGACAGGCAGTAGGTGGAGTTACCGATTATGTACAGTTTACTTATAACATCGGTGAAATCCGTATTGCCAAGACTTTATTACAACAGGTATTAACTGTTCCGGCATTTGAACAGAAAGTAGCTGAAACAATCATCAAAGCATACCGCAAGGCTATGGATAAAGAAATCATGACAGGTGATGCTTCTAATAACGAAATGGAAGGTATCTTAACAGAAGCCGCTAAGACACAGTCACGCATTCCTTCTGCTAACATCATTGAATTTACAGAGAAGGAAATGGCAGATTGGAAATCATGGCAGAAGAAACTGTTTGCAGTAATTCCTTTATCATTACGTGGTGAAGGCTTTGAATTTGTCATGACACCGCATACATACGAATCCAACATCAAGACATTGGCAGATGATAACAACCGTCCAGTTTACGCTGAAACATACAATCCAATTGATGGAACAGAAGTAGCACGTTTCAAAGGCAAGGAAGTTACATTTGTTGAAGACGATATTCTGAAAAACTTTGATGATGCAACTAACGGACAGTACTTTGGTATGTACTGGGTTCCACAGAACGCATACGCAATCAACTCCAACATGCAGTTTAACGTGGTGCATTATTTTGACCACGAAACTAACCAGTATGTTGATAAGGCATTAGTTATCAACGATGGTAAAGTACTTGATCCTAAATATCTGTATCTGTTAAAGAAGAAAGTTAGCGGATAAGAATGAAGCTGAAAGTAGTATCCGAGTTTTGCGACAAATACACGGATCAACTTTATAAAATCGGTGAAGAAATCGAAGTAGACGAAGCTAGAGGGAATGAATTGCTTTCTTCTAGCTTTTCTCTTGTTGAACCGATTGAAGAAGAAAAGAAAGAAAAAGATACAGAGAAACCTAAAAAGAAAAGAACTAAAAAAGCTAAGGAATAGGCGGTGTTGCCAATGGCATTAATAGATGATGTCAGAACGTCTTTGCGAATTAAGTCAATGGCTTATGATGATGATATTAATATCTATATCCAGTCATGCCTATACGATTTAGAACGCTTGAATATCGTTACAACAGACACTGATAGTACAGAAGCAACAGTCTATACTCCAGAAGTAAAAACGGCGGTTATTGCATATGTAAAAAGTCAATTCGGAAACGGTAATGAAGATAAGAAGAAACTTTGGTTTGAAACTTACGAAAAATTGCGTTTGACCATGTTCTTGGATAAGTCAAAAAAGAAGGTGTAATTCATGGCATATGAATATACCAGACGGAATGATTTATTTGAGGACGTAGCTTATCTATGTAAGAAGAAAACCGAAATCGATGAAAATGGTGTTGCCATCGAAACAGGATATGAAGAAAGAGAAATCTTCTGCCGTGTAGGTGGTGTATACCAGAAGGAATTTTTTGATGCTTACCAAAGTGGTATAAAGGCACAATGGTATATGATCGTATCTTCTTTTGACTACAACGGAGAAGAAATCGTCAAATACAACGGTCAATACTACAACCTATACCGAAAATATCCACAACAGGATGATACATGGGAACTCTATCTAAGAGAGGACGTTGGAACATGGAACAGCGATTAGCTTTAGTACAGAGAATGACAGAACTCTTAGGGGAAGGGAAATTCATTTACGGTGGTTATAAGAAACAACCTACTTTGCCATACGGCAATTATGCCATTGAACGGTCTGATAACTACTTTGCAGACGATCATGTATATTTTCCGATAAAACATTACATTATGCGTGTTGTTACTCCGTATAAGGACTTTGCTTTAGAAGCGCAAATTGAAACGATGTTTGAAGAATTAGAGATTGGATGGAATCTTATCAATGATGAAGATATTGAACAAGAAAAGGTTCATGCCATCCAATATATTATTGCTATGGTGGACTAGATGAAAAGTCATAGAGTCTGCACTTTGCAAAATCTAGGCATGACCATTGACGCACTGATGGAAGAATACCGTGTAGAAGTTAACGGTGTTACCGATAAATCAATTCGCAAGGTCACGAAACAGACAACAAAAGTTATAGAAGCAATTGCTCCTATTGGTTATCGTGGTGTATATCATGTATCTTTAGGAGAAAAATTTAAAAGAGGTGCAACCAACCTTGAAGGTACGGTTTGGGGTGCTAAGAATCATGCCTATTCTTTAGGACATTTACTAGAGAATGGGCATTTTTTATGGAACAGACCAACCATGCCTAGCGGTGCTTATAAACACTGGGTTGAGGGAGAGAGATTCGCACAAGATGAATTGCCAGAAGAAATTGTTAGCGGAATCGAAAAGATTTAGAAAGGAAATAAAACAATGGCTGATACTAACAAAATTCAGTACGGTTTTAAAAACGTATACTATTCGATTATTACAGAAGCCGATGGAGAGATTACTTTCGGTACTCCTAAACCATGGAAAGGCGCAAGATCCTTAACATTGTCAGCAGAAGGTGAAACATCTAACTACTATGCTGATGATATGGTTTACTTCTCAACATCATCTAATGCCGGTTACACAGGCACTTTGACAATGGCGAAGATGTCAGATGATGTACTCAAAGACATTTATGGATATGTCGAAACATCTGATGGAATGTTGGCAGAAGATGCAAATGTATTACCTAAGAACTTTGCTTTATTATGCGAGTTCCAAGGCGATATTAACGCAACAAAACACATTTGGTACAAGTGTACCCCGGGTCGCCCAGGCACTGATGCTAACACCAAGGAAGATAACATCACTCCAGATGAAGTATCAATTGATTTAACAATGGTAGCGGTAGAAGATACAAGCGGTCATGCATGGACTAAAGCTAAATGTCCTAGCACTTCTGCTAAATATGCAAACTTCTTTACCGCAGCACCTGTATTACCGACAGTTAGTGCATAATTAAGGCTTAATAAGAGGGAAGATAATTTCTTCCCTCATTTTTTTATATAAGGAGAGTAAAAATGGAAATCACAGTAAAAATAGATAACAAAGATTACTTAGCAAAATATAACGGCGCAACGGCTTTGCTTTATAGAGATACCTTTAGGTCGGATATTTTGCTAGACGTTACAGAAGCTAAGAAAAAAGTAGATGCTGAATTAATCAATCTAATGTCGGAAGGCAAGGACTTAACAGATTTTGAAGTACAAGACATCATCATCCGAAATGTCACTACCGAATTACTGGAAAAGATGTTATGGGTATGTCTTAAAACAGCAGATAAGAGCATTAAGGACTACCGCTCCTTTATTAGTGAAGTAGATAACTACAACACAATGATCGGAGCATCTATCAATGTATATGAATTAATCGTCTATGGTAATCAACCTACCGTAGAAATTGAGAAAAGCGAAGAAACGTCAAAAAAAAAGAAGAAAAAGAAGAAAAAGAAACCTTCTCAAGACTAATGTCTAACGCTATGGCAATAGGATTGACTTTATCAGACATTAAGGAATTAACCATAGGAATGATTTATGACTTAATCATTGAAAAGCATAATTCGGTTGTCAGAGCGAACAAGAGAGCAGAAGAAAAGAAGGTCAAGAAAAACAGAGTGAACGTTCGCCAAGCAACACAGGCGGACTTTGATAGATTGTAAAGGAGGAAATCATGGCGGGTAGTGTTAAGGGTATCACCGTCCAAATTGGAGCAGATACAACACAATTAACAACGGCATTAAGAGCGATAAAAGCCGAAACCAAAGGCTTAGATTCCTCAATGAAAAAACTAAAATCCTCAATGTCTTACAACGGCACAGACACGAGGACTTTACAGACCTTCCAAACATATCAAAAAGGCTTGTCCACGCAGATGAACGGTCTAACCAAACAGATTAGCGTACAGAAAAAGGCATTAAATCAATGGGGAGATACCGTTAGTGGATGGGAACGTGGTTTAGCAAATGCTAAAGGCAACGTTACCGATTTGACAAGTTCCATGAATGTTTTACGAAACAGTATGGACGTTGAAAAACAAGCTATCAAAAATACAACAGATGAAATTGTACGTCTTGAAAGCAAAAGAGAAGCCGTAGGTAAACTCACGAGAACCGAGGGCAGACAATTAAGAGAATTGAATGCTCAATATGATGATTTGACAAGGACTTATCAAGCACATCAAGATGTATATTCAAATTGGGATAGAGAATTAAAGGCAAGTCAAAAAGAGGTTGAATATTTTACAGGTGAACTTGATAACCAAGAAAACACTTTAACAAGGCTAGAAACCGAATATGCAGCGAATGTACAACAGTTAAGAGGAATGGCAACAGAACTTGTTTCTACTTCTCAAAGCGGTCAGACATTGTATTACGGTTTAGAAAAGGCAAGCCAAGGCTTAAATAAATTCTCACAGGCAACACGCACTTTATCTCTTATCAGCGGTGCAACGATAGTCGGTGCAGTCATGGCTGCTATGTCTTTTGAAGATGCATGGACAGGTGTTACTAAAACGGTAGAAGGTACACCAGAACAGTTAAAAGCCGTGAATGATGGGCTAAAGGAACTTGCCGTTACTACATCATCCAGTTATGAAGATATAGCACACTATGCCGAACTTGCCGGACAGATGGGTGTAGCAACAGATGCAGTAACAGGATTTACTAAAACTATCACCATGTTAGGAGATACAACTAACTTAGTGGGTGAAGATGCGGCGCAACAAATCGCTAAATTCGCTAACATCATGGTAAGCAAGGAACAACAGACAAATGATTATTACGAACGATTAGGATCAACCATCGTTGATTTAGGTAATAACTTTGCGACAACCGAAGCAGATATTATGAATATGTCCATGAGAATGGCAACCGCCGGTAAGCAAGCGGGTTTTTCTTCTCAAGAAGTCTTAGCTTTATCTACTACACTATCTTCTTTAGGTTTAAGAGCGCAAGAAGGTGGTTCTTCCATGTCTAAAATGCTACAAAGGATTTCTCTTGCCGTAGCAACAGGAAGTGAAGAACTGCAAGCATACGCAGAAGTAGCCGGAATGACCGCAGATGAATTTTCTAAAGCGTGGGGAGATAATGCCGCGAACGCATTCTTAAAATTCCTACAAGGTATTCAGAATAGCGAAAATGAACTTGTTAAGCTGAATGATTTAGGACTAGCAAACGAAGTGCGTTTGACACGTGCTATGGGTTCTTTAGCAACGAACACAGATTTATATGCTAGTGCTTTAGATACGGCTAATAGCGCATGGATGGAAAATACCGCTATGGTCAATGAAGCAGAGAAAAGATACGCTACATTGAAGTCTGCTTTATCTCAAACATGGGAGGCTATTAAACAAGCCGGAAACGAGTTAGGACAGGCATTAACTCCATCTTTAAAGAACATCTTAGGTGTAGTAAAAGACGTGGCTTTATGGTTCTCTAAATTAGATGATTCAACACAACAGACCATAGCTAAAATGTTATTGTTTGGAACGGCAATAAGCCCTGTTTCGTGGGCTATTGGTAAATTAATGGGGACAGGTGCCGGACTAATCAAAACGTTCACAGGTGTGAACAATATAGCCGGAATGTTAGCACAAGGATTAGGGTTAGCAACGCAAGCAACACAAGCAACCAACTTTGCACTTTCTCCGCTAAAGACAACACTTGTAGGTTTAGCGAAAGAACAGGGTGTAGCTACAACATCAATTGTAGGTCTTACCAAAGCGTTTGTAATGGCAAATCCGGCAATTGCAAGCGTAATAGGTGTAGTTGGTGCTTTATCTCTAGCTTACGCTTATCATGCGGCTGAATTAAATAAGACAAGAAAAGCAACACAAGAATACCTAATGGAGAATAGCGAAGCATACAAGAGTGTGACGAAAGCAACAGAAGGTATGGATGCTTATTCACAGTCTTACGAAAATCATCAGAAATCAATTCAAGGTATCAAAGAAGGTTACGAAAATAACGCAGTTGCCGCTGATCAATACTTAAAATCAATTCAGAGATTGAATGGACAAGAAAGCCTTTCTTTCTCACAGAAAGCAGAATTAAAAAATGCACTCGAACAGTTGAACGCAATATTCCCAGACTTAGGACTTCACATTGACGAAACAACAGGAAAAGTCGTTGATGAAACAGGCGCAGTCTTAGAGAACACCGATGCATTAAAACAGAATGTTGAAGCGTATAAACAAGCCGCAAAGGATAAGGCTTATATAGATGCTATGTCGGAGTACTCACAGGCAATCGCTGAAAGTGAAATAGAAGTCAAAAAATTGTCAGCCGGATATAGTGATTTAAAGCAACAGAGGGATGAAGCACATAAAGCGTATTTGAAAGCCGCAGACGATGAATACTATGGAAATATATCTTTCCATGAATTAGAAGAAGCGAGAATCAAATACGAAGAATTAGATAAAGCACTTAATAAAGCGTCTAAAGGAATTAAAGAAGCAAACCAAAACATTGTAGATTCTTTTAAAGGGCTAGTAGAAACGGCTTATTACAAAAACGGTGTTGAAGGCTTGAAAACAGAATTTGAAAGCATGGCAACAACCGCCAAAGATAAAGGCTATGAAATCACCGCTAATTTCGCACAGTCAATTAGGGATGGTTCAGCCGATGTAACAGAATCGATAGATTTCCTATCTTCTTTAATGACATTCCAAGAGTTACAGACAGAAGCAGAAGCAACGGGAACGCAGATTGATTCATCATTGGTTAATGGAATCATCAATGGTGCTCCAGATATTCAAACCGCAACACAAAGTTTGAATGATTTAATCAATTTCCAACAGGCGGTCAATACGGCAGATGTCGGAGGAACAGACATTGTAGCTAGATTGTCTAGTAAAATTGCGAGTGGTCAATTATCGGTTGACCAAGCGATCGATATTTTAATGAGCGGTTCTCAAAGCGAAATCGAAAAAGCGGTCAGCGAAATGGAAACAGAAGCGCAGACAGCCGGACCAAAAGTTAATAGCGCAATTGGTAGCGGTGATACATCTGGCGGTGGTGCATCTATGATACGTGGTGCAGTAAGTTCTGTAACAGGCGGTCTTAGAGAAATGGAAGGCGCAGCTTATAGTGCAGTAGCAAATATCCAAAGTGCTATCGGTAGTATTCATTCAGCTATTGCACAAGCAAAATCAGCATTGCAAGAAGCCGCATCACAGGCAGCGAGTGCCGGTAAAAAATCTATTGATGATTACACACCGTATATGGACAGAGCATCCGACTTATATTACGCAAGAGATTTAGGAAATGCCGTTGATACATCGTCTATCTCTTATGTTGGCGCAAGCACGATCGTTCCTAACGGTGGAACAATAGGTGGTTATACATCTTACGCAAATGCAACACTAAACACAGGCAAGATTGACCAATTAATCAATGCTTTAAATGGTGCAAGACTAGTCATTAATCTTGCTCCGGCACAAGTCAACGGTCGTACTTTGTATGAAGCCGTAACAGAAGAAACGACTATTGCAGATTTATTAAACGGATATGGAAAGGGGTTAGCAAATGTATAAAATCATTTTTCTACCATCAAATAGGACGAATGATACTGACATTAATAAATATATTAAGGTTGGTACTCGTCCTATCATTCCATCCGCAGAAGAAATCGTGAATGAAATCAAACTGGGTGATGGAACAACATACTACAATCACACAGGAAACTACAAAGAAAGAGAAATCGAATTAGAATGTAACTTTGTTGCCAAGAATAAAGTGGAGTGGATGGAACATTGTAGAATCATCCAAGAATACTTTAAAGGTGGAACAGGAAAGCTGATACTTCCTAACGATGATAATGAGGTGTACTGGAATGTGAAGCATATTGAAATTGAAATGAATGATAGATGGATGGGAATAGGAACTCATTTTAACATCACGTTTACAGTTGATCCTTATCGTTATTTAAGGGAATACGAAAACGGAGAAACATACGAACCTCATGCCTTCTTTAATGTACATTCATACAATTTTTACGAGCCGAGTAAACCGATTATCCGATTGTATTATGAAAGCAACGTTACTGATTTTGAGATTGTTAAAGACGGTGTAGCCGATACCTTGTTTAAACTAGACGAGCCTTTTGTAAATCTAACACCTTTATACATTGACGTTGACGTTGAGGATAGAGTGTTGAGATACCACTACCAAGACGGAACAACAGATACACATACTGAAAACACAGTCGGTGATTTTGATAATCTCATCATTCCGAATGGTAGTAGCGTTCTAAATATGACTTCCGACTATGTATGTAGCATTGAAGTATTTAGGAGATACAGAAAACTATGATTAATCTATATATAAATAAGTATAGCGTTGACTATATGACGAACCATAATGGTGATGTAGCTATTAAAAATCCTATCTCTTGTGAAGTCGAAATGCAAAGGAACGGCATATGGTATTGTACATTGGAATTTCCTATGTCAGAAACTAGCTTTTTGCCAAAAGAAGAAACAGTTATCAAAGTTGATTTGAACTATGCGAAAAATCAATTGTTCCGTACTATCTATGTCCAGAAAAACTGGAGCGCACACACTTATAAACTGTATGCTAACCATATCTTTTTTGATGCACAGAAGGAAACATATTACCTCGCAAAAGATACTTATCCATATGTAACTAGTTTCTTTGATTGGAAAGGTTGGTTAGGTCGTATCGAAACATTTGATAATCAGAACGCACCGTCACAGTGGTATAGACTTATTGGTGAAAGCCAACACAAGATGTATTATCCGAAAGACCAAGAGTTAAGAGATATTGTAGATGGTGGAACATATATGCTATGTAACGGTACTAGCGGTGATTCTAACTTTTATTGTATCGATGTTCCTAACCAAGCTATGACATCGGTTGCGTTACAGTACCATCCGTTAAATAAGACGTTAGCGCAACAGTTTATTTTTGAGAAACACGATGCAAAATACTGGATCATACGCAATAAAAAGAGTGGTCTTGTATTAGATGTTAACGGTGCAAGCACAAGTGCCGGAGCATTGGTTTTGCAGTCTGAATGGCATAATGGAGATAATCAACTATGGGAAATCAGAAAAGTAAACTATACAAATATTCAGTGGACGTATCAGTTACGACCGAAACATGCACCAGATTTAGCTTTAGACCATCCTAACGGTTTATCTAGCGGGTCTATCACATTAGGGCTTGTCGGTAGTGCCGTAAGCGGATGGGGAATCGTAGAACCATATGCTTTTAATGCAGATGAAAGCGAAAGCAAAACAAATTTGATTGAATCGCTTTTCGGAACTCAAGACTATTCAATGGTAAAGGCTTTTGAAGAAGTGGAACTAGACCATGTAACGGCATTGTTTGATAACTTGACTTGTTATTTCGGTTCTCTATACGAAGTTGACAATATCAAACCGAAAACCTATAAGATTAAATCTACTAAAGAAAAGATAGACTTAGTAGAAAAAACGACCATTGAAAATGTATTAACAGGTATCATGCCGGTCGGATACAACAATAGAAGATTACCAAATCAGCAGATTGTTAAATCTGATTTATGGGATGAATACAGAATCCATCGTGTTGAAGAAATCGAATATCCAGAGGTCGTATTATTAGATGACAATCCGAGTGCCGATTACTTCAAAGACGATGTATACTCCACAATCGAACAGGTCTACGCTGCATTACGTCAGAAAGCCAAAGACGACTTAAACAAGCGAACAAATAAATATCCGACAAGGGAAGTATCTTTCAAAACCGACTATATTTTTTCTGATGAAACAATCGCAAAGAACATCAAATTAAACGATATTCTTTATATCGGCGATGATACACAATTCCGATTTGAAAGCATGAAATATGATGCAATTAATGAGCGTGTTACAGATGTAACACTAAAGCAATTTGAGGGGTAGAATATGGCAAAGGTATTTACATATATAACTATCAATTACGAAAAAGACATATACACTCCGTCCATTGATATGATGCAAGGCGATACTGGCAGAGGCTTAATCTTCAATATCGCTTCTCCTATTGATGGACTAGAAAGTGATTTGTCCGATTTAACGGCAACACTAAATGTTGTTAAGCCAACGGGCGAAACACAGACGGTGACAGGAATAATCGAATCTTTGGGCAACGATATGGCAAAGATAACGGTTGAACCATCGTCAAATTTAGCGAGAGCAATTAATGTTAGTGGTCTAGCTAACGCAACACTTGTTATTGCAAGTACAACACAGACAGTAACTAGCTTTAATTTTAAGATCAAAATTAAGCCGAATCCTTTTTATCCAAAACCAACGGTACGTAAATTTGATGTAACCAAAGTATCAAGAATCACAGGTGTTCAGCAGTATGAACATTGTGTACAGAGCATTGAATTTGTAGGTCTTGAATACACAGGAAATATGTATATCGTTTTGAACAACGACACTTTTGTACAAGATTCAGAAACCGAAGGCTATCACAACACAGTACCTTTAACCAACAACACCTTTATAATCGGTCAACCAATGACTTTTTATAGCGGTGTTTTTTCATGTCAACTTTTAGGTGAAACAACATCAAACGTAGAAACAACAAAGTTTGAAATCTCACCTATCTTTTATATCGAAGTAGCTGAATCAATCGAACAAGGCGAAGAAACGGAATATCCAATTGATCCTAACATCACTTTCGGAATCGATGAATATATCGCTGATGTAAAAGAACAGGCAAAATCCGAAATCGAAGCCACAGGAGATGCAGTAATTGCAAGCATTCCTAGCGATTACACAGCTTTGAACAATCGAGTTACGGCTTTGGAAAATCAATCTGCATCAACATATTCCGTTATACTTTTGGTGGATGAAAACGGTGAAGGAACATTGGAAATTGCGGAGACGGTGTGAGGTGATTAAATGACTACAGAATTAAAGAGTCTGATGGGCTATCCTATTTGTGATGAAGTGGCAAGGAATAATATTAGCGGTATCGCAGAACGAGTTAATGCTCTTGAGGAGGGTACTGTTCAAGAAATTACAACATATCACGATTGTGGAGATATATATGATTTGTTAGCGCCTTTAGAAATTCAAAGCATGCGAAAAACAGGGTATAGAGTACAGCTGACGAGCCCACCCAGAGCACAAGTATACGCTAACCACACTATCTACTATTTTGATGTATCATCATTAAATTATGATGAGCCACTTTTTGTTAAGCAGTTAACGGCTACATGGGACGGTTCTTTTTGCGCTTATGACCCAGCGGACAGTTCTTATACTTTGCTATGGGTAAATGGTACTAGATATCTAGACTTAACTTTAGTACCTAACGGATGCTATCTGTGTATGTCATGCACAGATGGGAATTATAGCGCAGGCGGATATAAGTATTTTTCATGCTTGTACATAAACCCGACTTACACACCGAAATTTGACGGTCTGGACGAATCGATAACGAGCAAACCAATCAAACTGACTCAGAATGCAACGATGGAAGCTCGTGATGCCAATAAACTGTATTTGCCAATAGATTTGTCTAAATTCGAAAATTGTCTTGTACGTATCTCGTTAACAGGTGAGTCGCCGCCAACCATGAGAGCTGCTTATGTCGACAATTTAGAAGATGTCCCAACAATAATTTCAACAACCTTCAAAAACAATCAATTTATTCCATGGACATATCAAGCAAAATATTTTGTATTGATATTTACTACCACGGACTATTCTGTGTTTGAAAATTGCGACTTGACAATTGGATGGATTAATCCTGAAGTTGCTGTAAAGCGAAAGAAACAAAGATATTGGGGACCGAAATTGTTCGCACATAACTCTGATACATTGAATGACCTAGTTAGCGCTATTGCGTTCGCTGATGCCGTTGATTTGGATGTTTGCAGAACATTAGATGGCCATTATGTCTGCATTCATGGAACTTCCATAAATGGACTAGATATTTCAACAAACAATTTGGAGGACTTAAATTTAACCAACCAACAAATGGAAGTTGACAGAGCGTTGGAAATTTTAAAAAAGCATGAAATGTCTTGTTTCTTTGATTTCAGAAATACAACAGTAGAACAAATTGCAGAATTATGCGACCATGCATATACAGTGCTCGGTGATGCATGGGTAAAAGGGTCGATTATTATAGATACAACAAATCCGCTTCATGGTCATGCAGGCAAATTTCATATTTGGGGGGTCAACAATCAGAATGTAGACGATTATGTTTCTGCAGGGGCTAAATTAGAAAAAATCACCGCAAAACAAACGAACCCATCGACTACATACAATAAGTATGACTGGAATATCAGCGCCGAAGTGTCGTCTAGAGCCGCTATACCTACAGACGGAAGTGTCGCATGGTGTTTTGTTAATAAAACTCCGTTAGAGGTATTAAACGAGTAGTCAACAATAGAGGAGGAATAAATGGAAGCAATAAGCAGAAAAGAGAAATATTTATCGGCAATCGCAGGGGAGGGAGAGCTACCGAAAGATATGAAACCAATTACAAGGGAAGAGAAGTTTTTGAGCCAAATTTTAGAGCAAAAAGGAATAGTACATTTTGTGATGGGAAATCCTAATACATCGGATATGGAATTTTCTAAAGCGGTGGAACTACATAACAAAGGAATTCCGTTAATAGCACACGTAACAGTAGGAAACCAACAGGCAGTAGCTAATCAGTATATATACAACGGTAATATGTTCGTTTTTGGAATTGGAATTGCAGGGCTTGTGCAAGGAACAGTTACGTGGCTTCCAAATGATATTCAGATAAATATGGGTGATTAGTATGTTGACGTATCAAGACTTATTAGACATAGTTGATTCCGATGAAGCTAGAATGGATTTCGTTAGAAAAGAGGTAAATTATGGAAAAATACAAAATTGACAGTCAAGTAATCGCAAGAACAATCATTCTTGCTATCGCACTAATCAATCAAATCTTTGCCATTTTTGGCAGACAACAGATTCCAGTACAAGAGGACACAGTCTATCAGATTGTGTCTTTAATTTTTACAATCGTAACTACCGTATGGTCATGGTGGAAGAATAACAGTTTCACTCCAGAAGCTATTAAGGCAGATGAGTACATGCACAAATTAAAAGCGCAAAGGAGCGAAAATGATTAACGGAGAAAGTCAAGTTTCATTGGCTTTTTTATTTGCCGTAGTCGCAGTAGTCGGCACTATCTACAACATCGTTACATCATCAAAACGGAATACCAAAGCAGAAGCAGAGGGAATCATTAAAGCTAATTTAAAATTGGATGAACTTTGTCAGACGACAAGGGAAACACGATTAGATATACGTACTTTAGAAACAAAGATTGACCAAATCAAAGAAAAGCAAATGGAACACGAGTTAAGGCTATCGAATGTTGAAAAGAAAGTCGAGGAATTGTAATGGGATCATACAAAGAATTTAAAGGCGCATACTTAGGAAAATCAGTTGACATTGACAATTTTCCAAAAGAGCAGCCGTTCCAATGTGCTGACTTCGGAAATACCTATATTGTGTACATCGGCGGTAAAGTCTTATACGCTACACAGACAGGATATGTTTGTGACTATGCAAAAATGAAAAAGACTAACGGTCTTTTAAATTGGACTACCGAAGTATCTTTAGCAAATGCTAGACAGGGAGATATTTTCATCTGGGATATCGGTAGTCCAGATTGTCCGTATAGTCATATTGCTATTTTAGACAGAATCGAAAACGGCAGATACTATTTCTTAGGTCAGAATCAACCATACGCTTATGTCAATATCACTACAATTTCTGTTGCCGGTGTTATCGGTGTTTTCCGTCCGAAAGCATTTGAACCGAAAGACGATGCAAAGAACAATTACGGCTTGCGTTATCGTGGACATTCTCAAGATATTGGATGGATGGACTATGTGCATGATGGAATGATGTGCGGTAGTGTCGGAAAAGCAAAACGGTTAGAAGGCTTATATGTTGATACTACAAAGGTAAAAGGCGAATTAAAGCTAGATGCAAAAGTACATATCGCTAATAGAGGATGGGTACACTACAAAGATATTCAGCCTAATACCTTATTAGGAACAACAGGACAGAAGCTAGCAATTGAAGCGATCGAGTTTGACATTGTAAAAAACACAACAGGAAAGAAATTGAAATACCAAGTACATTTGGCATCATACGGATGGACAGGAGCAGTCGAAGCTGACAACACGACAGGCACAACAGGTCTAAAAGTCGCAGTAGAAGCTATCCGTATTTGGCTAGAATAGGAAAGTAAAATACATCGTTTGAAAATCTATGCTATTATAAGCGTGGATATATTTGGCAAGGCTTTCTGGTCAAGAGGGAACATTTGTTCCCTCACTTTTTTTATGCTACAATGTATATGCTTAGCCCTTTTTTGGGATTTTGGCAATCGCTTTTTATTTGGGGCATTTTGCGATTTGACCGTTTTGCGACTTAAAGATTGGTCTATTTTCCACGCAGACGGTCTTTTTTTTATGCAACAATTTATGCAACAAAATTTCAAGTATTCAGCATAAACACACCCGTTTACAAAGTAAAAAAGCCTTTATATAAGGGATGACAAGTAGCGCAAAGTACAATATACAGATACATACTATCCAGACATACGCTAAAAAATCCTTTATATAAAGCACTCTAAAGATATTGTGCAACAATTTTGCAACAAAAGCACAAAAAAAGAATGGAGTTAGCTATTCTCCATTCCCTTTTTATTGCCGGCACTACTTCGCTCCAAACCTCGCTAGTAGCCTATACTGACAACGAACCACTAGTAAATTCGTTTCGCACAATTGGAACAGGGTTAGTAAAGCATAATCGTATTTCCTTGATCCGCTCGTAAGAAGTGATTTCACAAAGAATTTTCTTTTTCCAGAGTGCGACAGTATACTCCATGTGTGTTGTATCGAAATCGGATGGCATACATTCGCAATTTATATCGTAGGAGATGTGAATGTCCGACTTGCGATAAATAGATTATACATCATTTTTTAAAACACGTTTTTTAGTTTTCTTTTTCTATTGCGTTGATAATCTCATCTTGACTAGACGGCATTAAATGTCCATATATATCCATTGTCATAGTGATAGATGAATGTCCAACACGTCTTGAAATCGTGTAGATATTCACATTCTTACTGATTAGATACGATACGTGAGAATGCCTTAAATCATGTATTCTAATCTGTCTTAGTCCGGCAATTTTGCAAGCCTTATTTTTTACTCTTGTCAATGTTGCGGTAGGTATCTGAAAAGCACCGCCAAACACAAACCAATCATCTTTATAATGCTTGTTTTCCATCTGCTTTTCTTTTAGAGATAGAATCAATTCCAATGTCTTAGAATCAATCACAACATCACGTTTTGATTGACTTGTCTTTAACTCATGCCATGCACCGTTTATCCATTGTCTATGAATGTGAATGATGTTTCCATCTATATCATCCCACGTCAAAGACATAGCTTCATTCTTTCGCATTCCTGTCCAATATAAAGTCCATAGCAAAGCCTTAATATCAACGTATTTAGGGTTTATTGCATCATACAGAGCCGAAAACTCTTTCGGAGTATAAATATTCATATCTTCCTTTTTCACTCTATTTTGCACTTTAAAACACGTTATACGTTTCATCGGATTTTTCGCTATTCCATAGTACGTATACGCAAATTCAAATATTCCCTTCATGCAACTGTACCTATTATTTTTAGTGGTCGCTGCGCCTTCAAGGTTATCGAAATATTCCTTTAATAATATAGGTGTAATATCTTCTATATTCATGTTCAGAAATTGCGTAAATTCATCATGGATAAATCTATCATATTTATGGTACGTATCATATGATATTGTTTCTTTCTTTGCCTTTAGAAATGCTTCTGCTACATCAATAAATTTGATATGTGATTTATTCGGTGTTGGTTTATTCCGATACTCAGCTTCTGCCTTTACACAGTCCGACTTCCGATCATACCATTTAGAGTAGTATCTCTTACTTTTTCCGTATACATCTTTATAGGTAACGGCAAAACGGTATCTAGTTACCTTCCGACTTCCACTTTTCGTTTTCTTCTGGAACTCTTTGCTAATGATTGTCATGTGTGTTTTCTCCTTATAATATTTACAATTCTTTAATCATTTCATTTAAATCAATGTTCAACGCTTCACATAACTTTTTAGCATCAGCAAATAACAAACTGTTACGTCCTCTTTCAATTTCCCTATACCATAACCGAGTACGTCCGATAGATGCTCCCATTTGTTCTTGTGTCATATTATGTTCTAACCGATATTTCTTTAAATATTCACCAACCTTTTTATCAAAATCTGTATTTTTCATATGGGTATTATTAATCTCCTTTCAATATTATAATACATCATATGTGGGTTATTAATCTACCAAAAGCGAAAAATAGAAATTCAAAAAAATTAAAAAAAATACTATTTGTGGGTTGATAATACCTTTTAAACATGGTATTCTATTGATGTGGGTTGATAACACCACGAAGAAAGAGAGGTGAAAAAATGGAAAAGTGGAACTTGAAAGCTATTCGAGCAAACTTGAAGATGTCACAGGCTGAATTTTCAAAAGCTATTGGGATGCCATTAACGACATATCAGCGCAGAGAAGCAGAGCCGTATAATCTCACACTGGAAGAAGCAAAGAAAATATCTGAATTGTCTGGAATCGATATTAACGACATCGACATCAGCAAGGATTGATTATTTTTTTTGAACACAAAAGGTATTAATAATACCTCAATAAATCCATCTACTCCGTATCTAGTACAGAACACTATAAACACGAACCTTGTTTTAGTTTCCCCTAAAGTCATATGTTTTGAAACCTCCTTTCTAAAGTTTACGGATTGCAATTAGCAAATTTATTACTTCATAAGTGGTCTGTACTGGATAGAGGGTAGATGGTTAGAAAGGAAAGCACATGAACACAGAATTATTTTCTATCGTGAATCAGAATGCAGAACGTTTGGAATGCAAGGCGAGAAAAGAAATCAGAGATAAGGCAGACTTTAGTGCCGGACTTATTACAATCGCATTCTTAACCGTATGTATTCTACTTACTGCTTTTGTAGAAACGCTATGACCAATGAAGAAATAAAAAAGGCATTATCAATGCCGTATATCACAAGAGGAAATGTTGTAGCGATTCTCAAAACTTGCGGTATCTCACGTGACGTAGCAGACAAGCTATTAAGAAATTGTGAACGAATCGCAAGAGGGAAATATATCACAGATGATGTGATTGAAAAATTGAAGTTGAGCGAATACGTAAAAAGGCTGAACCAGTCAGCCCTTCCACCTAGATTAGATTTATGAGAAAACAAGTCGATATATATTCCAAGTGCATTTGTATACCGACAAAACAATTATAGCAAAGGAAAGAGAAAATGCCAAAACAAGAAAATAAAAACAATACAGAAAAAGGAAACATAACAGAAATTCCAATTGCACAGAAATTGTGCATGATCCAGAACGAATTGAAAGCGCCGAAAAATCTTTATAACAAGTTTGGAAACTACTACTACCGAAACGCTGAAAGCATTCTGGAAGGTGTTAAACCTTTATGTCAAAAGTACGGAGTAACACTAGCCCTAACAGATGAAATCGTTGTTATCGGAACTCGGTTCTATGTAAAGGCAGAAGTTGTTCTAACAGATTGGATAACAAGAGAATCCATCAGTACAGTTGCTTATGCAAGAGAAGATGATTCTAAAAAAGGTATGGACGGTAGCCAAATTACAGGTAGTTGTTCATCATACGCTCGCAAATATGCTTTAAACGGTCTGTTCAATATCGATGATACAAAAGATGCAGACACAGACGAACAACACGAAGAAATCCAAAACAGAGAAAAGTCAAATAAGAAAACAGGAACTAACATTCCAGAGCCGACAATCACACCGAAAATGCCAAAGGTAAAAGCGCCGAAGAAAACAGAACCGAAACAAGGCATGACAAATCAATCACCGCTCACACCTAAGACAATGCAGCGAGTGATTAAAGCACAGTCATTATTAAACGGTCTGGGTGTCGGTTTCCATCGTGGAGAATCTGATTACTCGCAGATTGTATCGATGTGTGGAGTAGAAAAGACAAGCGTGGATGAACTAAGTGAAGAAGAAGCAAAAGCGTTATTAAACGATGCTTACTTACCACTATATGAAGAAAGGAAAGGAAGATAATCATGCAGTTAGTAAAATACGAAAACGGTCAATTAACAATAGCGCAAGAAGCCATGCAGAAAATCGCACAGGTAAACGCTATGAAGAAAGAAACTGAAAAGCTAGAGAAACAAATCAAAAGCGAAATGTTAGATGCTATGGAATTGTACGATATTAAGACGATTGAAAACGATTATTTCAAGGCAACATATATCGAAGAAAATACAAAAACGGTAGTCGATACCAAGGCATTGATTAAAGACGGTCTGTATCACAAATACTCCAAAGAAACACCAGTCAAGGCAAGTGTGAGAATGACATATAAGGAGAAGAAAAATGATTGATCAGAAACGAATTTTAACTTTGAATATCCGAAAGTACATGCAAGCCAATGGAATCAAAATGAAAAACATGGCAGAAAAGATGGGATTTAAAACCACTCAATCTTTACAAAATATTCTGACAGGGAGCGCAAACCCTTCATGGGTATCGCTTATCGCATTATGCAACGCTACAAACGTTCCTTTACAAGATTGGTTTTCACCAGATGCAGAAATCTTCGGATTAGAAAAACCAGAAGCACAAGAAGCGAATAACAATGACTTCCTATCTGATTTAAAGGCATACCAACAGGAGCAGACAGAGGACGACAAAGTCAAAGTTATTTTCGGTAAAGATGAAAGATACATCGAATTTAACAATAAGAAAATTCCTACAAGCGACTTTGACTTCTCAAACATTACGGCAAAGTACGGAGAGATTGTCTTAACCGTAGATGTTCTAGTTGATGTAATCGAGAAACGGCATGGCACTACTAATTAAGGATAAAGGACAGTACATCGTTGATGGTATAGACATAGGAAAAGTGAATGAACTCTACCTAGAAAATGGAGGGGTACTAGATGTAGACGTGAAGCTGATTGATAGACGTTTCATGTCTACATCGCAACGCAAATTTATTTTCGGACTATGTAAAGACATATCGGAGTACACCGGCGATTACAAAGAACAAGTACGACTAGAAATGATGATGCAGTACGAGGACGCAAACAATCTAACCATCGGAACGCTGAAAGCATACAGTATGGCAGAAGCAAACGGATTGATACAGTACATCATCAATTACATGATCGCAAACGAAATACCTATATCCGGCAAGGCGGTTGCTGAATATGGCTACACGTGGACAGAGAAACAATGTTACATCTTATGTCTTAAAAGAATATGTGTTGTCTGTGGTCAAAAGGCGGACATCCACCACCACGAAAACATCAATAGACGTGGTTTCAGAGATAAGGTATCTCACATTGGTTTACACGCTATACCACTATGTAGAAACCATCATATAGAAGCACACAACATGGGAAGTCAAAAATTTGTAGAGAAATATCACATTACACCATGCGTTATAGATGAAAAAATGGAATGGTTCATCAAAAAAGGTGTGATTAAAGAGTTTGAAGAAACGGAGTGATTGAATGGCAGATAATCAAAAATATTACTACATGAGATTGAAAGACAATTTCTTTGAAGATGAAACAATCGTTATTTTGGAATCAATGCCAGACGGTTATTTGTATTCCAATATTTTATTAAAACTATATCTCAAAAGCGTTAAATCAGAGGGCAAGCTGCTTTTCAATAATATCATTCCTTACAGTCCTCAAATGATCTCAACACTAACAAGACATTCAGTCGGTGTAGTAGAAAAGGCATTGAAAATCTTTCAAGACATGGGATTGATTGAGGTCTTAGATAACGGAACTATCTATATGTTAAATATTCAATCTTATATAGGTAAGTCGTCTACTGAAGCAGACAGAAAACGCAATTACAGAAACAAAATTGATAGTGAAAAAGCTGAGTTGGGACATTTGTCCTCAAAATGTCCACCAGAGATAGAGATAGAGTTAGAGAAAGATATAGAGATAGAGAAAGAGAAAGAATATATTGTCGATTTCAAAAATGAAATCAACGAAATAATCGCCTATCTCAATCAAAGAAATGGTTCACGTTACAAGGCTAGTACCTCAAAGACACAATCTCTTATCAAAGCTAGATTAAAAGAAGGATATACAGTAAAAGACTTTTATACGGTAATTGACAAGAAGTGTACAGATTGGAAAGGTACGGAATACGAAAAATTCCTAAGACCAGAAACGTTATTCGGAAACAAATTTGAAGGTTATCTCAATCAGAAAATCAGAGGTAATAAGCAAGATGTATTTGGACAAGTGCTAGAAGGGAGTGTGACCATCCATGACACAACAGGAAACGGCAATGATTCTGAAGATGCTGAAGGTCTACTATCCTTACCATTTTAAAGATTTAAGTACAGATGAACAGGTGCTAATGCTAAGACTATGGGAAAACACTTTTAAAGACGAGCCGTATAAAAAGGTAGTCAATGTGATTAATAAGTGGGTACTGGAAAATAAATATATGCCTACTATTGCAGAAGTAAAAGCAAAATTACCACCTTTACAACAGATACAGACAACCGATGTATGGCATAAACGCTTTGGATATGGTAGCGATCCTATCTATTATGACGATGATTTTTCGGAACGTGTGATATGGGAAGATGTGCCTAAAGATATAAGAGATAGAATGCAATACCATTGCAATCCAAAAGATTATGAAGAATACAACAAAGTAGCATCATATATACATGAGAAGTGGGGAAATCCAGTAAAGATTTATACAGATGCAGATATGGAATTTTTGAAAGGGAAGACGGTTACATGGAAGAACGAACTTTCAACGCAAGCGCAGTAGTCGCATATCTTGAATCACATTACAACCTTAAATTTGAAAAGGAAGAACCACGAGCCTCAAACTTTGGGCTATTCGATAGTTACAAGACCATCTATGACAACCGATTAGAAATCACAATTGACGATGGTGAATTTATAAACGGTGGCAAATATGTAGGATTCAACACGTGGGATAAAAAAGAATTAGGCGGTGTAGGAATACCGTGTGAAGATATGGAATTGATATTGAAATACATTGATAGATTCGGAATCGAAAAGAAATCCGGATATGAACAGTTGACTTTATTTTGAGGTTTGAATATGGCGAAAGAATACATTGAATTAATTAGATGTAAAGATTGTAAACATTTTGACGGTTATTGTTGGTGCCACAAATTCGGACACGGCATCGGAGAAGATGATTACTGTTCCAGAGCAGAAAGAAAAAGGAATCAACAAGGAGATTAAATGGAAAACGATTACATAAAATTAGGTGATTGTAAAGCGTTGATAGACAAGTTGCCGAACAAGAGTATTGACTTGATTGTAACCGATCCTCCGTATCGCTTTGAATCAGCCGGGGGGGGGGTTCTATGCTAAAAACAAAAGCACTAAAAGAGTATACCTACAATCACTAAAAGATTTGAATTGTTGCGATTTTGAACCGAAGGAATTTTTAGACCTTTTGAAACCGAAGATGAAAAAATTCTATGGATATTTCTTTTGTAACAAAACGCTAGTCAAGGACTACATAGAATACGCAAAAGATAACAAGATGATTTACGACATACTGGTTATGGCAAAATCAAACCCTATACCATCATTCAATAACCATCATCTTTCGGACTTAGAATACATCATCATGATAAGAGAAAAAGGAACGTATTTTTCCAAACACAAGAACATAGATGATTTTAGAAAATTCTACATAACGAGTTGCAAAAAGGGAGTACACCCATCACAAAAGCCCGTTGAATTGATAGAACGCTTTATATCTGTATCATCACAGGAAGGCGATACAATACTTGATCCCTTTATCGGAAGTGGAACAACGGCACTCGCTGCACTTAATAAGCAACGACACTATATAGGTTTTGAAATCAATGAAAAATATTTCAATATCGCACAAGACAGATTAAAGGAAATGAACAGAAAAGAATTGACGTTATTCTGATATGAAAGCAACAAACAGATTTTGTGAATTTGATGTTATGGGAGCAGACAAATATGTAAAACGTTTGTTTCCTAATGCAGATTACATGGTCATAGAAGATAGCTATGTAATGGTACTGGAACAATCGGATGAAGAACACGACAAGAGTACAGATTACCGATATTACGACATCAACGGAAAACAGTACGTATCTGTCTATACGAATAGCTATGACTATCTTAAAAAGAATTACAGACCAAAGAAGAGATATGAACAAATGACTTTGTTTTAGGAGAAAAGATGAAGCAGTATTGCAGATATTGTGCTTTCTGTTTCGATCTTGGAGATTGGTTTGGGTGTAGTAATCATCCAAAAGGCGAAGAACCATACATGACTAGAAGTCGGATAAACAGAGAAAACAATTGTCCCAATTTTGCTTTATCTGATTTAGGCGACATTGAAACGGGCAAGCAATATAGACCACGAAAAGGAAAAGCAAAAAGACACAGATTCGATAAATCGGAACAGTTATCAGTATTTGATTTAGAGGAAAGCAAAAATGAATCAATGTGAGAAAATAATTGACTACATTAAAAGATACGGAAGTATCACAACGTATGAAGCCTTTAAAGATTTAGGAATCACTAGATTATCTAGCAGAATCCACGACTTAGTTTTAAAAGGCTATGACTTTAACAGACAATCCGTCACGACTAAAAATCGTGATGGAGAATCTGTTACATTCACACGATACACACTGAAGGATGGAAACCATGATTGAAGTAGGCGACATTGTTAAATTCAATCGTATCTCATCATCTTACGAGTATCAGCTAATGTCGGAAGTAAAAAGGAAAAACAAGACAGACTACATCGGAGAAGAAGGTACGGTAACATCGGTTACATATGCAGATGATGAACCGACAAATGCAGTTGTAGATGTGATGTTTAAAGACGGTCAGAAATGGTGCTTTGAGAAACAACAATTGCAAGTGGTAATACCGATACAAGACGTTAGGGATAAGCTATCACGTAAGGTTATGTGTATCGAAACAGAAGAAATATTTGATAGTGCAAGAAAAGCCGGACGTAGTATCAAAGTAACACCGGCAGCGATACGGCAATCATGCAGAACAGGTGGAAAGCTGAAAGGAAAACATTGGAAGTATGTTGATAACGTTTTATGAATTGTTAGGTATGATCCGAAACGGAACTCAACCAAAGAAAATTAAACTCAATGACAGAGTATTTGAATGGGATGAAATATACAGTTCATACAGAAGTGATTATTCATTTTTAACCGTTTATTTAGGCTATTCAACAACGGATGAACAGATAGCAAATAGTGAATGTATAGAAATAGAGGATGAACAACATGAGTAATACTGTAACCGTAAACACGTGTACAAAACATTGTGTTAAAGAATGTCCGTACTTTGAAATCGAATGCAATACATTTTACTCGGATATGTTAGGGCATAAATATTACGCTTGTACACACCTTAATATATGTGAGAAGGCATTAGCACTTAAAGAAAAAGAGGAACAAGAAGAACCAAAAGAACCAAAAGAACCAAAAAAAGAACCAAAAGAACCAAAAAAAGAACCGAAATCAGATGCAGAAAAATTCATTGATAATCTTCTGGAAACACTTGTATTGAGAAGTAAAAGCCTTGAGTTTACAGATATGTGGGCTATAAGTAATACAATGTTAGGTTATGTTGACGGCAAAAAAGCCATGATAAAAGACGTGATAAAAATAATTGAGGAATACAAGGAGAATAAATGAAAACTTTATTGCTAGTGATCGGAGCATATTTAGTAGGACTTTGGATTGGTTATGAAATCGGAAGTGCGCCAGTACACAATGATTGGGATTGATATGGATATACTAATCGGAGCATTAACAATCGTAACACTACCTTTAATTGGTTATTGGCTATTGATAAAGGTTGTCGAATTGGCTGAAAAACCAATTAATCAGATACGAAATCAGCAAAAAGCAATTGAAGAAAGATTAAATGAAAAGGAGAGAAAATATGAAGTTGAAAGAATTAATCAAAAAACCATGTAAAGAATGTGTGTATTACCACGAAGAAAATAATACGTGTCAATCAAAAAAAGTTGCGACAGGCGGAAGTGGTTATATTACCGTTTCCGATAGATTGTTTTGCAAACCACGCAAAACAACGATTAAACAGGAAATGTGTAAACAAGCACAATCAATATGTAATCACAATTGTGAAAGTTGTGCGTGGGGAGAGGTAGAAGAAGAATGAAAGAAGCAGAAAATTGGGAAAGATTTTTAGTAGACTATGGCTTTATTCCGTCACGAAAAGAAAGAATAATACGATGGCTTATAGCACTCACAATAAATATTGTTTGGTTGTTCTTTGTGTATAAATGCTTTGAAAATAAAAACTATCCTTTAGGTATTGTGTTGTCTATTGCTTACATAGGATGGAAGATTGTCAAAAGAGGGAATGATTAATGATATACAGTCTTGTGATGATAGCACTTGATCTATACGGACTACACTTAATTCAAGTGCAATTGGATAACGGAAAAGACACAACGGCAATTGTTCTATCAATACTTATGGTTGCATGGCAAATAGCAAAAGGAGTAGCGAAACTGGATGGAATTAAAAGAAATGAGCCGTGAAGAATATTTGAACGGACTAAAAGAAGAAATACTAGACTACGGTATTCTCCAAGCGATACAGAATCGATGCCAAGAAATATTTGAAACGGTAGTATTTCCAATACACGATACCGAAAAAATGTACATCGTCGAAATGCTAAATGAGATTGAAGACATAGTATCTTTGGTAGAAAGCGAGAAAGAAAATGGATAATCAAGATAAGGAATATATGGAATTATTTATCAAAACGGCAGCCGGAACTGTTCCTTTTAAAGGAATAAAGGAAATGCACTTTGATTTAGTCGAGGACTACTCGAACAACCTAAAAGAACTAAAAGGATTGACAGAGCCTTGTAGCTTTGAAGCGAGTGTAGAAATGGATTTGGAAACGCTATGCAAAGTAACGGTAAAAAACGGAGATCAATTCTATAAGGACATGAAAGAGTTACACACAATCGCAAGCACAATGCCGTTTGTAGTGTTTAGTACAGTATTTGACGAATTAGTGGAGAAATACAATGTTCCATGGCAATTTGCTTTAGGTGTATTAAATAGATTGCACGAACAGGAAGAACAGGAAATAAAGAATGAAAGATAAGATAACGCTTATTTGTCAGATATTGGAAGAACACTTTGGAGAGCCTTGTCAATACGATGGAATTGATAACTATATGCATAACAACAAAGAGATTGACAAGTTGTGTGAAAAGGTATGCGGTGATGTGAAACCGTGTGAATGTTGGAGAGTGTATTTGATGCACCGAATTTTTATGAATGAAATTACGGACGGACTAACAACGATAGGAGAGAAAAAATGAAGTGGATTTTAACACAAAGAGAAGTATTGATTAATGCTGAAACAATCGGAACGGTACACGTTTTAAAGAGAAGAACAAAAGATAAACCTCAATATGCAGTAGTGGCAGATTTAAATTATTTTGATGATGAAAGAGATTATATCTATTTAACAAACGACTTTTGTATTGAAGAAAACGCTGATGATGTGTTCAAGCAAGTTGTTTCATGGTTAGTGAATGATAAGTCGAGCGATTTATTGGAAATGGACAGAGTAGTAAACGAGTGGTAATGGAGAACAGAAATGATTAAAAATGAAATTGAAAATAGTGTAAAGAAAATCGGTGCAATGTTAGATATGCAGACAGTTTTGAATGATGCAATTATGAAAGAAAAGGGATTGACTTTCGGTAACGGTAAATTCAATCCAGACACTTTAATAAGAGCAATCATCGATGAAGTTGGAGAATTGAATCATGAACTCAAGGCTACATGGTGTTGGTGGAAAGATACACAAAAGCCAGTTGACAATCTGAAAGTGCTAGAGGAACTAGTCGATGTTTGGCATTTTGTTCTAAGTAAGCATTATCTGGTTGATGTTCCGAACGGACGACAAGGCGATATAACAGCTTTATTTTTAAACGGAATAAAAACATCAAGAGAAGATATGCTATACGGAAATGATCCAGTCGCTGAATTTTTTGAACTTCGCTATGAACTAGATGATGTTATCGCATTGACTTTTAGCCTAGGATTTGACATTGACGATGTATACGATATGTACATTACGAAGAACAAAATCAATTTTGAAAGATTGAAAAATGGATATTAAAATATTGCCATGAAAAATTTAGATTTACTTTTATTGCTTGTCAAAGAGAAGCAAAAGACCATCAAATATAGAAAACGGTCAGCTTCTCTAGCTATGGAGAATGTAAAGCTGAAACGGCAAGTGTTCGCACAAAGAGTAAAGATTGACAAGTTATACGGAGAAAAAACAAGCATTAGATATAGGAGTAATGTTAGATGAAGAAATACACAATTACATATATTGATCCCATCGGAAATATCTTTGTAAAGATTGTAAAGGCGGAAAGCAAAGGAAAGGCACTGAACGCTTTATATGAACTTTACATGGATAAAGGAAATATTGAAATCACAAATATAGATAGCGAGGAAATAGAATGATTAATACAGTAACACTAGTCGGAAGATTGACAAAAAATCCAGAATTGCAGCGAACACCGAATAACAATACAGTTTGTCAGTTTACACTTGCAGTAAATAGAAGAAAGCCAGACGACCCTACCGATTTTGTACAGTGCGTAGCGTGGAATAAGTCAGCAGAAAATCTATGTCAGTATATGTCTAAAGGTTCTTTAATCGGACTAACAGGAAGAATCCAAACTAGAAGCTATGAGAACAAGCAAGGAAATACCGTATACGTTACGGAAGTCATGACAAACGACATTGTTTTCTTAGAGCCTAGAAAGCAAAATCAGACACAAAATCAATATCAGCAACCACAATATCAGCAGAACGATTATTCTCAAAATAACGCACAATACGAGCAACAGAGTAAGATTTTAGATATTGATAGTGATGATTTACCATTCTAAAGGAGAGAACATGCAAACGCTTAGAACAGAAGATAATTTTTTAATCAATTTAGATCAAGTAAAGTATTTTAGATTGCATTCAATAACTGATTTCTATTATGAAATTTATGTTCATATGGACGATTTTGTAAATACGGTATACACAATCTGCGACACCATTCCAGAAGCAAAAACAGAAGTGGAATGTCGTAAATATGCAAATGATGTTTTCAGAAAATTCCAAGATTGGGTAAGCGATGATTTTCACGTATACGATATTTCGTGTTTTAAAGAATTTTTGTTTGAAGGCGATGATGATGGCGAACTTTACAATTGGTTTTGTGGCAATGCTAAAGGAGAACAATTATGCGAGTGGTAAACGTTGATAAAGATATGGTGTTTTACTACCTCAAAGACAACGAAAACGTCTATGCTTTTGATACTGAAAACGATGATGTCGAAAATTTAACGGACGAAACAGTATATGAAATTCATGAAATTTTAAATAATGATAAATATGTATTTTTTATGATAAGGGAAGATGATTAATGAAGTCTAAGAACAGAGCAGAAGTAACAGGATCGCTATACTATTTTGAAGAACTAAAGAATGGTAGCGTTAAAGGCACTTTAAGATACTATACTGAACGAAAAGTAGGTAAACCGTATGAAAATATACGGTTTATCGCTCCGTCTAAAATAGCTAGTATTGTGACAGGACTAGCTTTACATACGACAATCAGAGTAAAAGGAATGTTACGTGATGATGGAGTAATACTGGCAGATAAAGTGATGTTAGCTAGTGATTCTAATAGCAAGATGGAGAACGCTAAAAATCGTTTTGGATATATGCCGGAGGATGAATTACCGTGGTAAATAAGCTAAAGACGTACATGCACAAGGCACTAAAAAATTACGACAGAGAAGAATTAATAGATATGTTAGCAATTCTTTTAGCAGATAGTTTCGCAAGAGAATATTCCTACATTCATAACGGAGCGAAGAATGATCGTGATTTGTATTTAGGAATGCACGTGTATCTTTGCGGAAAGAATGCGAAGAATGCAGAGTATTCTAAACTCTTGTCAAGATATATTAACTTTATTACTGATGCTTTAAAAGAAGAAAAAGAAAAACACAGTGTTAGTAAGGAGAACTTGAATTGAATCTAACACAGATTGAATCGGAGAAGTTATGGCAGATACTGAAATCATATCATCTGGTCGTAAATGAAATAAAGATTTACCAAGGAATGTATGATAGTTTTCAAGAGAAAATCGAAAGCATTCAAAAGCCAAGCGCAGTAAGATTTGACAAAGAAAAGGTAACAGGAACACCGACACCGAAAGACACGATAGTCAATGCCTTGTATTCGGAGCAGATGGAAATAGAAGAAAAATTGAATGATGCAAAGGCGAGAAAGGCAGCCATTGAGGAATTGTGTTCCTTATGTAGTGAAGAAGCACAAGTATTCATTGAGGACAAGTTTTTCTTAGGTACAAAATGGTACGACATGGAAACGAAATATCACTACAATATGGGAACGATACGGAACAGAATTTTTTCCGAACTAGAGCATATTGTAATGATGAAACAGTATGACCATCAGACAAGCGTAAAAAAGCATTTAAGGCGAATTATGACAGGGGAATAAGTTTATATTCCCTTGCCATGAGTTTTTGAAAAAAGGCACTTTAAGACAGGAGAGAAAGTGAATGAAAGAAATTCTAGTTAAGTACACCAACGGAGATGGATGGTATCATTCTAAATTGTTTCAGTGTAAGGAATGTAAATATTTTGACGGAGAATATTGCCATAGTGAAGATTTGAATTTATGTTTAGAACCCGAAGGTTTTAGCGGAGCGCTTTTTTGTCCTCCAGAAGATTTCTATTGTAAGTATGCTAAAGGAGAAGAAGAATGAGTGAAGCTATTGTTGATGTCGATGATTTAATCATTTACAGAACAGATGGAATTGAGACAGGTGGAGTACGTGAATCGGTATTGTTGCCGTTAAAAAGCGTAAAAGGCGAATTAATCAGATGCAAATATTGTAAGTGGTGGCAAGATAAAACTGCGTACAGAGATTATCCTATATGCGTTGACTATGGACGTGAAATGAAAGCAGAAGATTTTTGTTCAAAAGCAGAGAAATACGGAGAAGAAAAATGAGAGAAGTAATCATTGGAATTTTAAGCACCGAAGAAATAGAAGCTGAAACTAAATTTTCTGAAACCGAAAACGGAGTTAAAGTAGAATCTCCATTTATGTATCGGAATATGGGAGAATTAATCAGATGCAAAGATTGTAAGCACTATGATAGTGAACATGAGGTGTGTTGTGTTTATGTATCATATCGGTTTACGAAAAATGCTGACGATTATTGTTCAGATGCAGAAAGGAAAGAAGAATGAGAAAGTATTTTCTTGAAGATCCAATCCATCCGAAAGGTGGTATCACAATCAATGTAAAGGATGACCATGATTGTGTATTCTGCGACCATTGTACAGATGTCTGGTGGGACTATTCCAATCTGATTTACATGATTTTTTGCGAAGAAGAACACGACCCATGGGATAGACCATGTAAGTTTTTTGTAGAAACGGAAAGAGAAGATGAATGAAAATAAGTTTTTTCGAGTTAATGTGTTTATGGCATGAAGGAAAGAAACCAAAAAAGGTTATCTATAAAAACAGAATTTTTTCCTTAAACAGAATACTCAATGACTATTGTTATAACGGTTCGCATTTGGTTAGGGAACTTTCGTTCGATTATTATTTTTTTGGTTTCATGGATAAAAAGGTACTTGAAATAACAGATATAGGAGAATAAATGGCAGAAGAAAGAATGATTAGAATAATGTTATCTGATTCAAATGGTAATCATCTTGCCAGATGGATTGAAAAAGAACAATTAAGAAAGTTATTGAATGCATTAGATGGTACTGTTCGTCTTTTAGATGAAAGCTATGAAAAGTCGTATGTAATCGTGTTACGCAATTTGTTAAAAGAAGCATTAATTTATATGGGAGTTGAACAATGACAGATTACGCAAAAATTGTAACCGCAGTAGCAATTTTACTAGGTTTTATAGCTTTAACATACGTTATTCTGTATGAGAAAAAGGCAACACAGTTTGATAAGTTTTTTGAACAAACGCAAAAAAGAATAAGTTTTTTGCAGAGGGAATATGCGAAAGTTTTTGACGACAATCAAAGGTTGATACAGAGTAACGGTATTCTGGAACAACAGAATAAAATTTTAGAAACACAACTGGATATACTGAAAGAAGGTATAGGGAATGAAGAAATATCCTAGCGGAAGTGTAGAAATGTACAACATGATAGATGAAGCGAAAGTTTTTCTATCAGATTGTTTCAAACGGAATAAGCAATATGTCAATGTCGAAACAATGTCATATGAAGAAATGATATGCAGATTGTATATTGAATGTGATAATCTGTTAGTTAGAAACGATGATTTGCAGCGACAAGTGAATTACGCTAAACAGAATGAAGCAATAGCACAAAATGCAGTCAAGACAATTGATGAAGCATTCCAGATAGCGAAAGTAAAGATAATGGAGAATTATTTTAAGGAAGTCGGAAAGACGGAAGAATACGGCAAAATAGGATTGAATGAAGCTAAATATTCAACTGACTATATCGCCGGATATGCCACGGCAATAGGTGATCTGAATAAGTTTTTGAAAAGTGGAGAATAAAAAAAGAAGCCAGTCATTAAGACCGGCTTTTTTATTTTTCAATTCCTAATTCACGATACAATTTTTTCTCTTGTTCTCTTGTATCTGGAAGAAAGTAATCATATTCTTTGTTATCCCACTTGTAAAGTTTTACAAGCCAGTTACCGTCTGGAAGTGTGATTTCAAAGATAAGTTGATCGAAAGATAATTCTTTGAAGAAATGTTTTAAGATTTCGGAAAATTGTTTTCTAGTAAATTTATCTCCATTGATAATGCCATCGGTAGTTAAATCGTAAATTTGATTAATGGTTTCGTTTAATGTCATGTGTGTTACCTCTTTTCTAAATTTTTGTTCCGTCCGGAAATTCAAATTGACATACATACTTGCAGTCTAAAATCTCTGCAATAAGTTTTAATTCCTTGTCATTAAAGGTTTCTCTGTTAAGTTTTGATGCTAAACATTGTCTAGTTGTTCCCATACGCTTTGCGAGTTCTGCCACGCTCATATTTTTAAATGCACATGCAGCTTTAATTTGTTCTTTTTTCATTGTGTTTAACCTCTTTTCTGTTATAATGGTATTGCCTAATGTAGTGGTTAGGTTGTCATGTGTTGGTGTCGGAGTAGTTAACCGGCACCGTTTTTTATTGTTCTCCAAGATAATCAAGATCATAGTTTTTCATTTCATCATCTGTAAGTTTTCTGGAGTAGTAAAGAATATTCCAGTAGAAACGATTGTATTTCTGTTTTGGTTCTTCAAATCTTTCAAAGTCTTTAGGTTGTGCGCCGATACCGGCAGGTCTTAATCTCATACCGTATTTGTAAAGTTTTTCCATAAGTTTTACATTCCTTTTCTATTCGTTCCAGTCATAATAACTTCCAATTGGGTTTTTGTGAAAATCCAGAATGTTTATGCTACGCATATAATTTCTTTTTTCTTCTAAGTTTTCTAAAAAACCATATTCACAAAGGATAGCACCGGCAGGGATATGGAAATCATCAGCCATGAAAGCTACTGGTTTAGATGGATTGATTGGATGAGATGCGATTATATCCAATACATCAAATACATCTTCGATAATGATAATATCGTTGTCAATGGCAACAAATCCATCATAATAGAATGTTATCGTTAAATCGTTAATATCTAAGTATTGCAGTAATGGTGAAGAATCGTAAATCAGTTCAAATAATTCTTGATCGTTGTTGTGTGTCATGTGTTTATACCTTCCTTTTCTAAAATTCTCTAATGAATATAACTTCATTACATTCCTTTTCAATTCGCTTCATCCAGTTTTTGAGTTTTCTTTCCGTGAAATCTCTTTCATCCCACGCTTTCCAGACTTGATCTTTTGTGCTGGCGATAATTAAGTTTGCGAGTTTTTCAATTTTAAATGTTATCATGTGTTTATACCTCCGTTTTCTATATGGTACTAAATAAGTTTTAGTATGTCAATAAATATTTTTACAAATTAATAAGTATTTTATTAAAGTGTGCAGAGTTTAACGGCACTCTGCGAGCCGTAAGTTTTTAGTATCTAGCAATAAATCTATCTTCTTTGTACTCATCCCATTTAACATGATAGTTTTTAGTAGATAATAAGTGATCGTTTTCTTCGTGGAATTTTTTAAGTTTTTCTAAGTATTCAATTTTTGCAGCCTTAATACTTTTGGCGATATTCAAATACTCATCAGCCGTATAAATAGATGGTATTTCATCCGGCAACTTATAATCTTTTCTAAAACTCATTTTTTTATCATCATTCCATTTATATTCTAAGTAATAAGTTTTAGATACACTGGCATAGATACTCTTTTTAAAGTTACATGCGATAGTCATTTTGTGATAACACTCTGTAGTGTAAATACTTAAATTTAATTGGTCGTAACAATTAAAGTTTTCATCGTTTGTTAAGTATTCTGTTAAAGTTTTTTCGAGTTTAGCAAGATTTCTTTTGAAAGTGCGCTCGCCTTGTAAATTGTTTTCCAGAATAGCTTTAATGGAGTAGTAGTCTAAAAGTTTTTCCATATCAGAATAGTAGAATACAATGGCTTGATCAATTGTGTTAATTTCATTATCTAACTCATTTTCTTTTAAAGTTACTTGTTCATACTCTGCATCTGTTTTCTCAAACCATTTCACGAATTCATCCGGCAAGTTGCCTTTATTTTGTTCAATTTTTCTTTTAAACATCGGCATGTTTAACTCTTCACTTTTTTTCTGCATTTCAGCCTTGATAGTTTTCATTCTGGAATTAATCAATTCCTTTTCAGTAAGCAAGTTTTTTCTAATCATAGTTAAGTTTTCATGTGTTTTTGGCATAATATTTTATCCTCCGTTTCTGCCTTGTTGTCTTTACACAACTATTAAGAATCAAAGTTTTTTTGATTCCTAATAGCTACATAAAGTAGCTAGTTTTTATACAAGTTTAAACCATGTTTTAGGAATGTCTTTTTCTATATATTCTCCGTATTGATTGCGCTTTTCAATTCCTAATAAAGTTTGTACCGGACTATTGATAATAGCTATACAATTATCTTTTAAAGCCTTGTAATCATCTGTATTAAATGAATCATAATCTCCATCATTCCATTTAAAGAACACTTTGTATTTATCGCACTGTTTAAAGTTTGTCATGTTTTTTGTCCTCTTTTCTATTAAGTTTTTGCGGAGTTTTAAGGCACTCCGCAGACCTTAAGTTTTTTATTGTGGAAGTGCAGCGAAAGCCTTTGATGTATAAGTTTGGCGACCGTACTTTTCATAGATTTGACTCATTGTTAAATGTCCTTTTTTTCTTCTCTTTGAAAAGCCGTTCATGTCTTTATACCATGCCTTTTTATTTTTGGAGTATCTAAAGCCTAACTCTTTTAACTTGTCTTTATGGAAGTAAGTTTTTCCGGTGATCCATAACCATGAACCGCACACGTCAATGTTCAATCCATCCAAAGGCATTAATTCATTGATTAAGTCAATATAATCAGATGCAGTTTCATCGGTTGTGTTTTCGGTTTCTGTATTGCCAGATTGATTAGAATTGTAAGTTTTCTGTTTTTGCGAGTTACGTTTACATCTTTCAAAGTGCTTTTCATACAGATTATTAATTGCCTGCATCTCTTCATTTGATCCGCCCTTATCTGGATGATATTGCATAGCGAGTTTACGATATAGTTTTTTAAGTTCTTCTAATGTAGTGCATTGTTTAAATAAGTTTTCAAAGTTTGTCATGTTTATTTTCCTCTCTTTTCTATGGTTGCTATTTATAATAGCTTTAAAGAATCAAAGTTTTTTCGATTCCTTAAAGCTAGCATAAGCTAGCATTTTTTATTTAAGTTTTACAATCAATTCAATATTTCCGTTATAGTATCTATAAATTTTTTTAATGTAGTTTTTAAGTTTTCTACTTGTAAACTCTGTTTGATCCCATGTTTTCCATACAGTGCCGGAAGTATCTAAAATCATTATTAAGTTTGAAACCTTTTCAATTCTGAATGTCATAAGTTTTTTACCGTCCTTTTCTATTTGTTATCATCTAAAAAGTATTGAATGTTTGTGTCAGTGCCTGCACTTGCAGCCGTTACTATTTTCAAGTTTTTAAAATAGTTTTCTACTTGTTCAGCCGTACCGGTATCGTTTAAATAACTCAATGTATAATCTAATGCGTTGTAATCAATATCAAAGTTTTCGATCACTTTATGAAGTTTTTTAATTGGATAAAGCGCAAGCAATAACGCTATATCAATATCCGGATTTTTCCATTTTTCAATCTCATTAGTAAAGTTTTCACTAACATTAGTTAGATATACAGTGTCATTTTCATCAACATAGACTTTAAATAGTCTGTTACATTGAGATTGATAGGATAATAGTAGTTTTTTTGTCATGTTGTTTTTTCCTCTTTTCTATATGCCGGCTTTTAAATAAGCCTTAATAGATTGATTAAGTTTTTTTAATCAGTCCATTAAGCCGTATTTAACGGCATTGTTTAAAACGGTAAATCATCAAAGTTTATATCATCTGTTTTTTGTTCTGCTTGCGGCATGTAAAGGAATGTGCTGCCGGTACGTTTTCCACGCTTGAATGTATCAATAAAGCCGCCGGAAAGGTCTGTCCTTGCGATAACGCTTTTTGATCCCACTTTACAGATATAAACGTTACTATCAAAGTTTACCGATAAATTCCCATATAATTGACTATCTGTATTGGTAAAATTAAAGTATTGAATACTTTCGTGTACATTGTTCAAGTGGTCTTGCGTAAAATGTCCGGTATTGCGTAAATGAACATTGTTATGTGATTTTTTATATTCAATAAACGTATTGAGTTTTTTCGCAATTTGACGACCGTCTAAAGAATCATTAACAGTAATAAATTGATCGTTAACAGTGCCGCCGGCTTGAGTAACTAGTCCTTTTATAAGACTAGTTAACTCAAAATTGCATTTATAACTAACCGTATGATTCTTTCGGTTTCTATATGCTGTTAAATTATCGTTGCTTAAGCACTTGACAAGTGTGCCGTATGTTGTTTGTGTTGTCATGTTTTTAACCTCCGTTTATTTCCAAAAATTTAATTGTGCTAACATCGTGCCGTATTCATCTAAAAGATCCCGTTTTCCGTTTAATTCCATGTAGTGGTCATATAAATAATTTGTATAGTCATCGTTTACACCGGCTTTTAACAAAATATCTCTGTTTGTTTGTGCACAACAATAAGGTTGTAAACCGTTTTCAACGCATAACTCTTGAAGCTTTTTAAAGTAGTAATCCTTTTCATCGTTTACTGTTTGAATCTTGTTCATAAAATCTTGTAATGCCTTTTTTTCTGTTTTTGTCATGTTGTTTAACCTCTTTTCTATCGTTCTTCTATCCAAATAACAGTACTTTTCCGGCTATATATAATCACGTTCGGAAAATAGTTAGATAATTCTTTATCGTATGTATAATATTTAACGATTAATTTAACGTCCGATCCTGTCATCGTTCCATAATCGAATGTTTTTTTACTTGTGTTTTTAATAACCTTATAAAACTTATCGTTTTCAATTTTTCTTTTGGTTGTCATGCTGTTTTATCCTCCGTTTTCTTTTAGGTTTCTACCTTGTGTCTATAAGGTATCATGACTTGTAAAATGTTGTCAACACTTTTTTATACATTAGAATAAACTTTTTTTCGGTTGTAATTTTTTCTTATGTCAAAACGTGACTTTTTTTCATGCGCTTATATGGTATATATATAAGCCGTGTAAGCGTGGATAATGCCGGCATAAAAACAGATCTTAAAACGCAAGGGAAAACAGACAGAAAAAAAATCAATGGCATAAAAAAAACCATTGAAAAAAATACAGATAACAAAACAGAGAACGGCAGCAACCAGAAGAACAATAACATGTATTAAAATAACTAATACGATATGAACAAACAAACCATAGGATATAAAAGGCATATCGTTTTATTTTTGGCATTAAAGACGTACTAAAAACGGCATAACCAATTTAAGACCAAAGTGGACTAAACAGATGGTCATGTCAAATATAATACGTTATACATTTGAGATACAAGTTGTATTGTTTTTGACATAACTAATTTTAAGGGAAAATCAGCAAATTTGATGGTTATGCCAAATCTAATACGTTATACATTTGAGATACAAAACGTTATAAAATCGACATGACTAGTTATAGTCCGGTATGGACTAAAACAAACGTTATGCCAAAGATAGGACATCCTAAGGAATGAACCACCGTAAAGCGTGGAAC
>OCVV012885858.1_pt1 | contig 41354 bp, 31 predicted proteins | sample 1539721 | NCBI WGS metagenome assembly OCVV01 (sample SAMN02144230, study PRJEB22623) | gut metagenome | biome: sheep rumen | host: Ovis aries | place: New Zealand | reverse complement strand
CAAAGTGTCGAGACTAGTGAGATAGACTCATGTGGAGTGTGTCACGTTAAAACTTCGTCCAGGTCTTTTGTTATAGGAAATAAAAAGTTTGATACTGGTCTGTTCTGTTTGGCGGATAATTCCAAGTCATGGGCCATTGTAATGTTACCTAATGAGAAATTCTCTACAGACGTTGAAATGCTGATGCGGCTTGGTAACGATGAACTGATACATCTGCATGCTTTCAGAATAGAAGGAAAGATTCAAAAAAAGGATATATCAGTTATGTATATGGCGACATTATATGGACCGAGCCATATAACCACGAGGAAAAATATACAAAATTGTACTTTTATGTTACGGAAGAGCAGCTGGACAAGATAAAAAAAAGTGGAATCAGAAAACTCAGGATATCTGATGGCTCAAAGTTTTATGATAAGAAGTTTGGCTTTAATGAATTAGGATTATACTTGGAGAAATGCTATCATCTGATTAATTCTAATTTGAAACAATTAAGGCAAGAAAGAAAAGAGATTTCCGAAGGATTTTAGTATATGTGCAGACAACCTAATGTTAGGTCCGTTAGGGATTGTCATGGGCCTTATCAACCGTAATGTTACAGGTACGACAGTATTTGATATTCATTTCATAGGAACGCTCAAAATTAACTGACAATCATGATTAAACTATGGAACGAATAATATTGTACATATTAGGTTTTATCTTCGTAATAATAGCAACACCTTTTTTAGTAGCTTATGCTCTACTTTTTGGAGGGGGATGTGATTCTTATTTTAGGACTGAAGTCAATGACGATTTTTTGGGCGTGTATTGTCCGAATGGGAGAGATTTGATATTTGAAACACCTGACAGTTGTCTTACCTGTAAGGACTTGCACATGGACCCAAGCAGGATGTATAGTATCACACCATATAGTATTGAGCACGGTAAGGATACTGTAACCATTTGGATGTCTAATGACTCCATCTTTCGATACAACCAATGGCGTCCTTTGTTCGTGCATCGCACCAACGGCAGGATTGATACGCTATGTTCCACCGGTCTCTCTTGTATGTATGTCGGTTATATCTCAAGAGAGTACAAGGATGACAACTGGCTTATAGTGGAAAGCAAGCAGCCGGACAAGATTCTGGGAAAAACGCATTTGGTGGACAAGAGGGCAATAAACCATAAGGGGCACTCTATGAATGATTATGACTATGAGGGTCAGTATATTGTCTTTAACAGCAAAATGTCCGACTATTGGATAGCCAGCAGGCACAGTCCTGATTTGTACGGTCCGATGAATATAAAGGAACTGAAAAGGGTTGGGACATCGTTGGGGATAGAGTTTCCGATAACATTGGAGAGCAATATAGATTGGAAAGTCTGCCCAGATATTAATGGCACAGATGTCAGCGAGCAATATAAAGATCCAAACAGGCGAAAGTCCATTATTGACTGGTATCACTGGTTTTTTACCCGAAGGCCCGACAGGGTGATAAAGTAAATGTCGTTTTCTTGATATTGTACGAAAAAAGCGTGAACCCTGGTCGGGAATTCACGCTTTCTTGTTTTAAATACCGTTGCTACTACACCGTGCGGTATGGCTCACAGCCCTGAGAAACGACGTTGCTGATGAATGTGGCGTGCTTGCTGGTCTCTTTGGAAACTGCCGAGCGGCGCAGTGAGTTTATCTGCTGTAACATCTGCTCCCGCGAGTAGGGATGCAATGACATGCGTTGAACCTCCCTCAATGCAGCCATGCTGCTCGAGCGGTGAAAATCATTGATAAACAAGCCGTCCTGAGATAAAGTTTTCTGCATATTCTTCGAGTTTTGCCAGGCCCTCGGGATTAAATCCGTCGTTAATAACCGAATATATAGATGCCCAAAAGTCCGAATTAGTCATATTCGTTACGATTTGCAGGCAAAGGTACAAATATTTATTGAATATCAAAACATTATAAACTATAAACGATTCCCTCCATTAATATCTCACCCTGCCATTATAGAAGGTCGCAAATCTTGTCTTCCCTAATGACTTTTGGTGCCGCCTTTCCTGCCAGTATCAAAACCTTTTTGCCATTCCTATAGATATGGAGCTGACGCGACCGGACAACAGCCGTGATTTCGGGATCGTCTTCCATGGCTTGCAAAAGGTGATGATATGCTCCGTCTTCATCAAATAGTTTCTTCTGAAGATGTGAGCACATATTGGTCATATCAATCTTTATCATACCTTATCTCTAGACAAAACTACTGATTAGGTCCAGAATGGCCAGTCCTCCCTGCTTCTCAGGTGGCAGCGACTTAAAGCCTTCTGCAAAATCGCTATGTTCTCCTCGTTGGAAAGCTGCTGCCTGTGACGGCGCATAGCGCTGAAATTACTCATGATGAAACGGTTTTAAGTCCAACAATTGAGGCAATTAGTGTTGTCAGGAAGAGCAGTCGCCAGAATGTGGCAGGTTCTTTGAAGATGAAGATGCCGACAAGCACGGCTCCAACAGCTCCGATGCCTGTCCACACAGCGTATGCCGTACCAAGTGGCAGTGTCTGCGTAGCTTTTGCCAGCAGAATAGCACTGAGGATGTAGAACACCCCAAAAGACACCATCCACGTCCACCAGGCTGCCCCCTCAACGCCTTTGGCCCGTCCGAGACAGTAGGTGAATGCAACCTCACACAATCCTGCGAAAAATAATATAATCCAGTTCATAAAATAATCCATGAAGCCCATTTGCCTTACGCCGCACCCACGTTTAGCATGGGTAGCTCAAACCTTCTAGGACAATGCAAATATACAAAATAAATCCCGAAGCATGAGTGTTTTGCCTTGGGAGTTATTGTTTCTTTTTAAGATGTGAATGTGGACAAGAAAAACAGCTATGTTTACGAATTGACGAATAATAACAACGGTAGTTTATTTGTGCCAACTTCTATTATTGCCACAAAAAAGCGTGAACCCTGTATTGGATTCACGCTTTCTTGTTTTAAATACCGTTGCTACTACGCTGTGCGGTATGGCTCACAGCCCTGGGAAACGACGTTGCTGATGAATGTGGCGTGCTTGCTGACGTCGGCCTCGGCATGGTTCAGATACAGGGCCAGGCTCTGGGCAAAGAGGGTTTCGTCCTTTGCCGCATTCTGCAACAGCAGGTGGGACATGATGACGTCTGCTGCCATCTCGTACAGATGGCGTGCGCACAGGTCCAGCACCTCTTGGTTCTCGGTTTCCTTGACTGCTGCGGTGGCTGCGTTGAACTTTTCCGCCATTGCCCGGACGCGGCCAAGGCTGGCAGCATCGGCAACACCTTCGGCCTGCTGCTCGTAATCGGCTATGACGCTTGCATACATGCCGTTGGTTACGTAGCGGATTGCTGCTACGGTCTGCAGCTGGGTCGTTCCCTCGTATATGCTGGTGATGCGTGCATCGCGGTAGATGCGCTGACAGGCATATTCCAGCATGAAGCCGCTGCCTCCGTGTACCTGGATGCAGTCGTATGCATTCTGGTTGCAGTATTCGCTGTTCATGCCCTTGGCAAGCGGGGTGAAGGAGTCGGCGAGCTTCTGGTATTTCTTCAACTCCTGACGCTCCTCGGCACTGAGCTTGCGTTCGCGTGCAATGTCCTCCAGGGCCTTGTAGATATCCACATAGCGTGCTGTCTGGTATAGCAGGGCACGGCCGGCATCCAGCTTGCAACGGATATTGCTTATCATTTCCTGAACAGCGGGGAACTCTATAATAGCCCTGCCGAACTGCTTGCGGTCACGGGCATAGGAAACTGCCTCGTTGTATGCGGCCTGCGACAGTCCCACGCTTTGTGCGGCTATGCCCAGGCGTGCGCCGTTCATCAGTGACATGACGTATTTGATGAGTCCCAGCTTGCGTTCGCCGCACAGCTGGCACTTGGCGTTCTTGTAAACGAGCTCGCATGTGGGCGAACCGTGGATGCCCAGCTTGTTCTCGATACGACGGACATCGACGCCGCCGTCACGCTTGTCGTAGATGAACATGGACAGACCGCGGCCGTCGCGTGTGCCTGCCTCGCTGCGGGCAAGGACCAGATGAATGTCGCTGTCGCCATTGGTGATGAAGCGCTTGGTGCCGTTCAGTCGCCAGCAGTCGTTCTCCTGGTCGTACGTGGCACGGAGCATGACGCTCTGCAGGTCCGACCCTGCATCGGGCTCGGTGAGGTCCATGGACATCGTCTCGCCGGCACAGACACGGGGGATGTACTTCTGCCGCTGCTCCTCGCTGCCGAAACAGTACAGGGTCTCTATGCAGTCCTGCAAGGACCATATATTCTCGAATCCCGCATCGGCTGTCGAAACCATCTCGTTGGCTGCTGTATATACGGTTACCGGTATGTTCAGACCGTTGTAGCGACGTGGCATGGTTACGCCGTTCAGTCCTGCCTGAATCATGGTCTGCAGGTTCTGGTATGTCTTTTCGGCATAGCGTACGCGGCCGTTCTCGCAATGGGGACCTTCGGCATCTACTGCCTCGGCATTGGGCGCCACAACGTTTTCCATTATGTCGGCGACGACGTCCAGGAGACGGTCATAGCTGTCCATTGCGTCTGCGTAATCCTGCGGGGCGTCGGCATAACTGTCCTTGTCGGCATAGTTGCGCTCCTTCAGCTCTACAATCCTCGGCATCAGAGGACTGTTCTCAAGTTCAAATTTGATTTGTTCGCTGTACATATCCTTCTTACTTCGAGTTTTGTTTGTAATACTTTATCATCTTGGGCAGGACCTCCTCGACCGTTCCGTTGATTACATAGTCTGCAATCTGGTTGATGGGGGCATTCTCGTCGTTGTTGACCGATATGATGATGCCGCTCTCCTTCATTCCGGCAACGTGCTGGATGGCTCCGGAAATTCCGCATGCAATATATACCTTGGGGCGGACTGTCACTCCCGTCTGGCCAATCTGCAGGTCGTGGTCGCAAAAACCGGCATCGACAGCGGCACGGCTCGCACCCACCTCGGCATGCAGAACCTTGGCCAGGTCATACAACAGGCCGAAGCCCTCCCTGGAACCTACTCCGTAACCGCCTGCAACTATGATTGTCGCTCCCTTCAGATTATTTCTTGCTGCCTGGACATGGCGGTCCAGAACCTTGGTCACATATTCCGTCTCGGGTACAAACTTGGCGACATCATGGATAATCACCTGGCCTTTGTAACCAGGGTCCAGTATCTCGGCCTTCATCACACCCGAACGGACAGTGGCCATCTGGGGACGGTTCTCGGGATTGACGATGGTGGCAACTATGTTTCCACCGAAAGCCGGGCGAATCTGATAGAGCAGTTCGTCGTAGTGCTTGCCCAGTTTCTTGTCGTCGTGCGGACCGATTTCCAGCGAAGTGCAGTCTGCCGTCAACCCGCTGTGCAGGGCGCTGCTGACGCGCGGTCCCAGGTCGCGGCCTACGACATCGGCTCCCATCAGGCATATCTGTGGCATCTCCTGTCTGAACAGGTTGACCAATACTGCCGTATGCGGCCTGCTGGTGTAGGGACTGAGGCCTTCGGCATCGAAAATATGCAACTTGTCCACGCCGTACGGGATAATCTGTGACTCCACCATGCCGGTAATGCCACTTCCCGCAGCTATGGCTTCCAGCTGTACACCCAACGTGTTGGCGAGCTTACGACCCTTGGTCAACAACTCCTGGCTTACCTCGGCAACCTTTGTGCCTTCAAGCTCACAATATACAAATACACTGTTCATGGGTACTATCCAATTGTGTGGGAGCCCAAAAGCTCCGCCATCAAACCGTTTATATCCTGGTCACTGCCTGTCAGCACCTTGCTTTCCTTGGCCCTGAAGACGATATTCTCCACCGCCTTGACCTTGGTTGGCGACCCTGCAAGACCGCACTGCTGCAGGTCTGCATCGATGTCGGCACATGTCAGCTGGGCAATTTTCAGATAAGGCTTCTGCTCATACTGATTAGCATACGGCAGGTCTGAATAGCTGGTGCCGGGCGCAAGTTCCATGGGAGCCAGGGCTCGCTTGAACTGCATCACACGCCTTACATTGCGCGGACGGCAGGGTGCTGCACTGCCATTCACTGTCAGTACGACCGGCAACGGACTCTGCACAGTCTCCACTCCACCGTCAATGTGGCGCCTGACAGTAATAACACCGTCTTCGAGAGCGAGCACCTCCTCGGTGTACGTTATCTGGTTCATTCCCAATTTCTCTGCCACCTGGGGACCGACCTGAGCGGTATCTCCGTCAATGGCCTGACGGCCCCCGATAATCAGGTCAGCATCAGGGCATACATGCTTGATGGCCGTACTGAGTGCATAGCTCGTAGCAAGCGTGTCTGCACCTGCAAAAGCACGGTCAGTCAGCAGATAGCCTCCATCTGCACCGCGATACATAGCCTCGCGTATAACCTCGGCAGCCCTGCCAGGCCCCATAGTTATCACATTTACGGTCGTTCCGGGATTGGAGTCCTTCAAACGAAGAGCCTGCTCCAACGCATTGAGATCCTCGGGATTGAATATCGCAGGCAAGGCACTGCGGTTTACAGTACCCTCTGGGGTCATCGCATCGGGACCGACATTACGTGTGTCTGGCACCTGCTTGGCCAGCACAACAATGTTCAACTTCATCTTTTATCTGTTATTTTTTAGTCTGCGTGTATATACATTTTCGTGCAAAAGTAATGCTTTTCCGTGAATTAGACAAAAAAACGTGTAATTTGTTATATCTTTGCACAACAAAAGAATGACAGTGTATGATTGAATACGTACGTGGAAAATTGGCAGACCTGGAACCTACCACGGCAACAGTTGACTGCATGGGAGTCGGATATGGTGTTAACATCAGCCTTAATACCTACAGCGCAATACAGGGGAAAGAAGATGTAAAACTGTGGATTTACGAATCCATACGCGAAGATGCCTTTCAATTGTGGGGATTTGCCACCAAGATAGAACGTTCGCTGTTTCTGGAACTTATTACCGTCAGTGGCATAGGTGCCGGTATTGCACGCATGATTCTTTCGTCCATGACACCATCCGAGTTGTGCAACACCATTGCCGAGGGCGATGTGAAGATGCTGAAGCAGGTGAAGGGCATAGGGCCCAAGGCAGCACAACGTATTATCGTTGACCTGAAGGACAAGATTGTTCCCTATCTCTCCGAAACAGGAACTTACGACAGTGCTGGCAACAACAGCGGTGCCGCCAACATTGACAACGAGGTTATGAACGAGGCTGTACAGGCCCTTACCATGCTTGGCTTCAGCCCCGCGCCTACAAGCAAGGTTGTACGTGCAATCCTGCACGACAATCCAGACATCCCTGTAGAAAAGGTGATAAAACTGGCATTAAAATCTCTCTGACATACAATAAAGAGAGGATATGCTGCGTTATCTATAACGTGAGCCGACAACGAAGCATACTGCGTTTTCTTGCGGTGGCAGGCATCTGGATGCTTGTCACCGGATTTGTCATACCAAGCAGTACACCTTTTTTTATTTCGCGCACGCATACATACGAGCAGGCCAAGGAGGATACCGTGGCAAAGCGCAAACCCAAATTCTCCGTTCGGCGCACAACGACAGAGACTACCGATGATGTGCGTCACCGTTCGTCTGACCTGAAGGACCCTGACAATCTGAAAACCGACGTCACATACGACGAAAAGAACGGCACCTACAACGTCGGCACGACCATGGTAGAGGCTAAGGAACTGACTGACGACAGGAAGAATGGCAAAAACACGAAAACCGCCAATGCCAACCAGGGAAAGGCTAAGGCTGACGGTACTCAGCAGAGTAACGTAAAGATGGGCAGTTTCCTGCCTGCCAACCAAAACGGCATGACAATAGGTACTGCGACCGGTTACCTGACTCCGCCCCTGGAAATGACGGCAAAGGAATATCTGGACTGGAGTCTGAAAAAGAGCATGGCACAATACTACCGTCAGCGCAACCAGGAGCAATACGAGACATCGGGCAAAAACAAATTTGACTTTACTGACCTGCATTTCTCCCTGGGACCGGCTGAGAAAATTTTCGGTCCTGGCGGCGTACGCATCAAGACTCAGGGCTCGGCCGAACTGAAAATGGGCGCAAACATGAAATCTACGGACAACCCATCCCTCTCGGCCAATCGCAGAAGTACCTTCGGCTTTGACTTTGACATGAAAATCAACCTGCACGTAAACGGTAAGATTGGAGACAAGGTCAACATGAACTTTAACTACAACTCTGGCGCAACCTTTGATTATGATGCACAGAACCTGAAATTGAAATACGAGGGTAAGGAGGACGAAATAATCAAACTGGTCGAAGCTGGCAATGTTTCCATGCCATCCAACATGAGCCTAGTGCCTGGTGTCAGCAGTCTGTTTGGCGTACGTACAGACCTGCAGTTCGGCAAACTGAAGATGCAGGCCGTAATTTCACAGAAGAAGAGTGCATCGAAAAGCGCAGGCAGCAAGGGTGGGTCAAACACTAACAGTTACGAGTTCAGTGCAACCGAATACGAGGAGAACAGGCACTTTTACCTCGCGCATTTCTTTCGTGAAACATACGACAAGAACATGAAGACATTGCCCACTGTTGCCAGCGGCATTGAAATCAAGAGGATTGAAGTATGGGTGACGAACAAGACAGGCTCCATAAGCAATACACGCAATATTATAGCGCTGACTGACTTGGGTGAAAGCCAGCAAAAGAATATCTATGGACCTTGGAAAGGTAGCGGTGCCACAGCTCCGGGCAATGCCGGCAATGACGAATATGCCACCCTGTCTGCCGAGACCGACCTGCGTGATATAAGCAAGGCCAGTCCAATCCTCGAAAACAAGTATAACCTGAAGGGGTCGTTCGATTACGAAAAGCTGCAGAATGCGCGTCTGCTGTCTGCCAACGAATACCATCTGAACAAAGACCTGGGTACCCTGACACTGAACAGTGCATTGCAGCCCGATGAAATTCTTGCCGTTGCCATAGAGTACAGCTATGGTGCTGCCACGTACCAGATTGGAGAATTTGCAAACAATGTAAATAATTCATCACAGACGCTGATAGTCAAGATGCTGAAGGGCAGTGCCAACAGCCCCTCTATCCCTACATGGCGTCTGATGATGCGCAATGTCTATTCGTTAGGGGCCAGCACTACCCAAAAGGAAAGGTTCAAACTGGACATCAAGTTCCAAAGCGACTCATCAGGCGTATATCTGACTCATCTGCCCGAGGACACGCTAAAGAACACAACCCTTCTCCGTGCACTCGGCCTGGACCGTCTGGATGCCAATAACAAGCCCAATCCTAACAATCAGTTTGACTATGTCGAGGGCTATACCATTTACAAGGGGCGTATATTCTTTACCGTAACCGAGCCATTTGGCGAGCATCTGCATAAATGGATTGAAGAACGTGGAGGCAAGGAGATGGCTGACAAATACGCCTTCCCCGAACTATACACAAATACCCGTACAGTTGCAAAGCAGAAAGCAGAAAAGAACAAATATATCCTGACGGGTGAGTACCGGGGAAGTTCGGCCAATGAAATAGATTTGGGCGTAACCAATATCGCCCCCGGATCAGTCGTTGTTACGGCAGGAGGCGTAACGCTGAAGGAGAATACTGATTATACCGTTGACTATGCCATGGGGCGTGTTGTCATAATTAACCAGAGCATTATTGATTCGGGAACCGCCGTCAATGCCTCAGTGGAAAGCAACGACACATATGGTATGCAGCGCAAGACGTTCCTGGGATTTAACCTGGATTACGAATTCAGCAAGAACCTGACCATCGGGGGTACCATACAATATCTGTCGGAAACCCCAATGACGACCAAGATTACAATGGGTAACGAAGCCTTGCGCAATGTCCTGTGGGGTGCGCATATCTCGTGGAAACACAAAGCACAGTGGCTGACGGACTGGATTAATAAAATTCCGTTCATCAACGTCACAAAACCAAGTCAGATTACCTTTGACGCACAGGTTGCGCAGCTTATTGCCGGACAAAGCAGCAATGCTCAGGGCGGAGCATCGTACCTGGATGACTTCGAGGACACAAAAAAGAAAACAAGCCTGATACAACCCACATACTGGCAACTTGCGTCAACACCGTCCAAATATTGGGAAAGCCGTTTGTCCAATGACGAAAGGTATGGCTATAATCGCGCCTTGATGGCATGGTACTGCATCGATCCAATCTTTACAAACCGCAATTCGACGCTGACACCCAGTCACATCAAGACTGACACAAAACAATTGTCCAACCATTACGTACGTCCTATATATGAACTGGAATTGTACCCCAACAAGAGCCAGACAAGCTATACCAGCAACACTACGCTTAATGTAATGAATGTTGCCTTCTACCCCAAGGAGCGCGGTCCATATAATCTGACCCGTGATGTAGATGACCAGGGCAATCTCAGGCTTCCCAGGACACGCTGGGGCGGAATGATGCGTAAAATGGACAACACTGACTTCGAGGCACAAAATATCGAGTACATCGAATTTTGGCTGATGGATCCATTCCATTATCAGAGGCAGGAAGGGACAAGCACCGATCTTGGGGGAAATCTAAATTTCGACCTGGGTGAGATAAGCGAGGATATCCTGAAAGACGGAAAGAAGTTTTATGAAAGCGGAATGCCCATCACCCAGGAAGAAACGTATCTTGACCGAACTACATGGGGTCTTATCCCCACCGCCAACAGCGTAACATACGCATTTAACAACGAGAGCGGCTCACGTACAAAACAGGATGTGGGTCTGAATGGCTTAAATGATGAACAGGAACGTGAGTTTGGCATATACCAGAATTTCTGGAATGATGTGTTCAGCGGCGACCTGTCAACAAAACTGGACCCTGAGACACGTGACTCCCTGTTGGTTGACCCTGCCAATGACAACTACCACTATTTCCGTGGAGAAGATTATGACCAACAGAAGAAATCAATCCTAAACCGATACAAGAGAATCAACATGCCACAGGGCAACTCGAAGGAGAGTGAGGGACAGAGATACGAAAGCGCGTGGAAGAGCACTCCCGATATCGAGGATATAAATACAGACTATACCCTGAACGAGCATGAGAAGTTCTGGCACTACTGTATGCCAGTTAATCCGTCATACCTCAGCAAGGAAAATCCCGGCAAGTACGTTTCGGACATACGGACTGCAACCGTTACGCTGCGCGATGGCACTGTTGACAATATTGACTGGTATCTGATACGCATACCGTTACAGGACTCTGACAAGGAAAGTATAGGTGGCATCTCGGATTTCTCAAGCATCAGATTCATGCGAATGTATCTGGACAACTTCCAAGACAGTATAATCATGCGATTCGGAACATTGGATCTTGTCCACGGCGACTGGCGTACCTACGAAAACGACCTCTACCAAACAGGAAGTACCGTTTCGTCAGCGACCGACTTTGTTGTGACGTCCGTCAATATCGAAGAAAATAACGACCGCAAGCCCGTTAACTATGTTGTTCCTCCCGGCATCAGTCGTATTACCGATACATCCGGCAGCCAGCTTGTAGAAAGCAACGAACAGGCTCTGTCAATGATTGCGACGAACCTTGGTTCCAACGATGCACGTGCCGTGTATAAGAATTGCCATTATGACATGCGCAAGTACAAGCACCTGCAACTTTTTGTCCATGCCAACGCACTTAGTCAGGACAATCAGGAATACACCCCATTGCAAAGCGGACAAGTCAGCGTATTCCTACGCCTCGGTTCGGACTATCGCAACAATTTCTACGAATACGAGGTCCCGCTGGAACTTACCCCCGAATGGACGGGAACCAAATATAACAACAACCTGCCCGAAGATCGTCTTAAGGTATGGCCTGCTGGTAATATGCTGAATTTTGACCTTTCTCTCTTTACTTCCCTAAAAAAACAGCGTAACAAGAGCGGCATAGCTTATAGCCAGCTATTCATCGGCTACGACCCCGACAAACCAAACAACCGCATTTCCATCAAGGGCAATCCTTCGCTCGGTGAAGTTAAAACCATAATGATAGGCATTCGTAACCATGCAGAAACGGACAAGAGTGCCGAGGTGTGGGTCAACGAGTTGCGCCTTCAGGAATTTACTAACGAAGGAGGATGGGCTGCCCAAGGAAATCTCAACATCCAATTGTCTGACATCGGTTCCTTCACTGCAACAGGCAAGGTTGTTACTGCTGGCTTTGGAGGCATTGAACAAAGCGTTATGGACCGCAAGGACGAAAATGATTACCAGTACCAGTTTACCACCAACGTGGACCTGGGACGTCTGCTGCCCGAGAAAGCTAAGGTTTCAGTGCCATTTTACTACAGCTACAGCAAACAGATATCAAAGCCCAAATATAACCCTTTGGATACTGACATGCTGTTGGACGATGCAATGGAGGCACTCAATACACAGGAAGAGCGTGATTCGCTTGCACTGCTGACAAATTCCGTTACCGAATCGCGTAACCTGAGTATCAGTGGTGCCAAGGTGAATATTGCCAGCAAGAAACACCCTATGCCATACGATCCTGCAAACTTCTCGTTCTCATACAGCCGCAGCCGCACGACTCGCCGTGGACGTACGACACTATATGAATATGATACATCGTGGAAGGCACAGGTTAATTATAGTTGGAGCCCGAACTGGAAAAACTGGGAGCCATTCAAGAAATGGAAAACCAAGAACAAGTGGGCAACAATAATAAAGGAGCAGAATATTGCATTTGCTCCACAAAATATAACATTCGGCACAGACCTGAGCCACGCATACTACGAATTGCAGGAACGCGACGTGGACAATCTGGAAAATCCACAATCACTACCTGTCCAGTTCAGCAGCACATATCTGTGGAACCGCAACTTCAGCCTCCGCTGGGATTTATTCAAATCCTTGCACTTTTCATTCAAGAGTGCCACACATGCCGAAGTTGAGCAACCCAATGTCGTAATCAACAAAGACCTTTATCCCGAACAATACGAAGCATGGAAAGACAGTGTCAAGGTATCGCTTGCACACTTTGGCCGGCCATTGGACTACAGCCAGTCAGTGAGTATGAGCTATAAATTGCCTATCAACAAGATTCCGTGCTTTGACTGGATTACGGCTGATGGGACATACAATAGCGCATATTCATGGAAGCGAGGCAGTGAACTGGAGGACGGAACATCCCTCGGCAACACTGTCAACACCCAGCGTACTGTCAATGCCAATGGAAAGCTGGCCATGGAAACACTATACAACCACTGGGATTTCCTGAAAGAAGCCAACAAGCGTTTCTCTTCATCCAATACTCGGAATGCATCAAACAAGAAAGTCGAACAGAAGAAAAGGGAGCAAGAGGCTCTGAAGAAGCAGAAGGAGCAAGAGAAAAAGGAGCGGGAGGCATTACTGGCAAAAGCTCGTGCCGAGTCCAAAAAGACACACGTCAGCGTTGACAGCATTATGGCACGAGAACTGGCTGCCATGAATAAGTCACAAACTAACTTGAAAGGGGTTTCGGCACAGAAGGATACTAAAAAACAGACAAAGGGATTTGCACAGGAAATCAAACTGCTTCCAGATACCACTCTCACTATAACCCATAACCAAAAGTCCAAACGTCTGATTGTCCGTATGCAAGACAGTAAAGGGCATGATGTGAAGATAAAGTACCAAAAGCTGGATGACAACAAAATCAAGCTGATTACCAGCCCGGCAGATTCCAGCCGGATACGTCTCAATGTTATAGCCAAGCCAAAAGCCAGTGAACAAAAGTGGTACAAATGGGCTCAGGCAGGAGCTCGCTTCATGATGATGCTACGTTCTGCAAGCGTGTCCTACAAAAATACATATAACCTGTCACTGCCAGGCTTCAAACCTGAAATAGGCGACATTTTGGGCCAGCGTATGACCAATCAAGGTTTTACCCCAGGCGTAGGCTTCGCATTCGGCTTTGTCAACGACAGCTATATAGAGGAAGCCCGCAGAAAGGGCTGGTTGATGTGCGACTCTGCCTTATCAAGTCCTGCAATCAGTTCCAAAAGCGAGGATTTGCAAATAAAAGCAACATTGGAGCCCATAACAGACTTGAAAATAGACATAAATATGTCGCGCACACAGAACCAAAGCCGCAGCATTCAATATATGTACGAAGGTAATCCTACCACCCGTACTGGTTCCTTCAATATGACAACCATTTCCATAGGTACCGCATTTGCCAGCAGCGGAACTGCCTCAAATGGTTATTACAGTGCTCCTTTTGAGAAATTCCGCGAACTGCTTGGAGTTTATCAGGAACGTGTCGAGGCACAGTATATTGGTCTCAAAGACCCACAGAACAAAACGTACGTGGGCTCACATGGAACCAAGACAGATGCGACCAACAACAATCCTGCCAACATTTACGGCGCCGATGTCATGGTTCCTGCATTTTTGGCGGCATATTGCGGTGGCGGAACTACACGGGAGCTGAATATATTTCCCTCACTAATGCAGATGCTGCCAAACTGGAACCTGACATATAGGGGATTGTCCACACTTCCATGGATACGCGACCATTTCAAGAGTGTACAAATTACCCATGGATATAAAAGCGTGTATAGTGTAGGTTCGTACAACAGTTTCGCCTCATGGGTACAGTATATGGACGGTTCGGAACTGGGTTTCGTAAGTAATACGACAGGTGACATGTATGCACCCAGCAGCTGCTATGACGTAAGCAATGTCAGTATCAACGAGAGTTTCTGTCCACTGGCAGGGTTGAATGTGACATTCATGAACAACATGACGCTTAAAACAGAGTATCGCACGACACGTGTCCTGTCCCTGTCAATGACCAATGCACAGATTACCGAAACATCATCTAAAGACTTTGTCCTGGGCTGGGGGTACAAACTGAATGATTTCCGGCTATCCAGTATTTTTGGTTTTACAAAAGCCAGCAAAAAGGCAGCAATGCGTACAACAGCACGTAATCGTGCCAAGAAAGGCAATACCAACAGTAATGACAACGACCTTAACATCAAGAAGAGCAGAAATGCATTCGCACATACGCTGAATCTGCGATTCGACCTAAGTGTTCGTAATCAGACTGCAATCCGCAGGGACATTCAAACTGGCCAAAGCGAAGCCACATCCGGCAACAAAGCGGTAAAGACATCCTTCCAATTAGATTATGCGATGAGCAAATTTGTAACACTGACCATGTTCTATGACCGCCAGAGTACCAGCCCATTGCTTTCCAGCAGTTCCTACCCGACGGTTACACAAGATTTCGGTTTTACAATGAAATTCAACCTAACTAGATAATGAACTATATTTTACCAATCCTGCTACTAATCGTCAGCAACATTTTCATGACACTTGCATGGTATGGGCATCTGAAACTGCAGAACATGCACATCATCCATGGTGACACACCGTTGTTTATCATTATCCTGATATCATGGGGACTTGCATTCATGGAATATTGTTTCATGGTTCCTGCCAACCGAGTTGGATTTGTCGGTAACGGCGGCCCATATAATCTGTTCCAATTGAAAATCATTCAGGAAGTAATCACCCTGACTGTATTCGTAATCTACACAACCTGGAGCTTTCCTGACGAAACGCTTCACTGGAACCATTTGGCGGCATTCGTATGTATGATAGCAGCTGTCAGCCTGGTTTTCATGAAATGACAGTTTATTTTTGGGGAGAATAAATAAAGGTGAGCAACCTCACAGCTGCTCACCTTTACTGTAATATCTACGGAAAGTTATGCCTTTCTGATATAATCAACAATCCACTTACCTACTTCCTTTGTACCATACTTTTCAGAGCAGGAGTCAGCCTGAATTTCAGGTGTCCTGACATTAGCGTCAAGCGATGCGTTGACTGCCTCACGAATCAGAGCCCCCTCCCTGTTAAGACCAAAGTATTCGTACAACATCGCAACTGACAGAATCTGAGCAAGAGGATTGGCGACGTTAAGCCCCCTGCCCTGTGGCCAAGAACCATGTATAGGCTCAAATACCGGAGTGCTGGAACCTGTAGATGCACTTGGCAACAAACCCATGGAACCTGTGATGACCGATCCCTCGTCAGTAAGTATATCACCAAATGTATTCTCCGTTACCATTACGTCAAAGAATTTGGGATCCTGAATCATACGCATTGCGGCATTGTCAACATACATATAGTCTGTCGTAACATCCGGATACTCCTTCTCCAACTCCTGTGCCACCTTACGCCACAGACGACTGGATGCCAATACGTTTGCTTTGTCAATCACAGTCAAATGCTTACGTCGTGCACGAGCATACTGATAGCCGACACGCAAGATGCGTTCAACCTCGGGACGAGTATAGTAATTGGTATCCAGTGCCTCCTCGATACCATCCGCATTTACGGTAGGCTCAACCTTCCTTCCGAAATACATACCACCTGTCAATTCACGGATACATATAAAATTTGCGCCACGAACAACATCATCCTTCAATGGTGATTTGTGTATCAGGCAATCAAACGTCTCTACCGGACGGATATTGGCATAAAGTCCCAACTTTTTACGCATTGCCAACAAGCCCTGCTCAGGCCGAACCTTTGCAGATGGATTGTTATCAAATTTAGGATCACCGACACTGGCAAACAGCACCGCATCTGCTTGTTCACAAATTTGGAATGTCTCCTCTGGAAACGGGTCTCCCACTTCATCAATAGCATGAGCACCGCACAACGCCTCCTTGTACGAAACCTCATGTCCGAATTTTTCTGCAACAGCACTGCAAACGGCAACACCCTGTTCCATAATTTCCGGACCGATGCCATCACCGGCCAGGACAGCAATTTTAATTTTCATATTCTTTTTCAATTATGTTCAACATCTTGACAACTGCCTTTATGGCAGCCTCGGTCTGATCTGCATCAAAACCACGCGTACGATATACCTTATCATTAAAGTCCCATGTGATGACTGTCTGCACAAAAGCATCCGTACGACCGCCTGGAGGTATCGAAACCACATAGTTTGTCAGCCATGGAAACTTACGGTCCAGCTTATTCTTATATATCTGTCTTATGGCACGTACGAAAGCATCAAACTGACCATCACCAGTCGCCTGTTCGTCATACACCTGCCCGTTGATTTCCATCCTGATACTTGCCAATGGTTTCAGTCCATAGGCCGTAGTAACAACATATGACAATAACTTAACATGCTCCTCTATGTTGCCATGATGCAGGACGTCTGCGATGATAAACGGCAAATCCTCCTGTGTCACCACCTCCTTTTTGTCGCCCAGTTCAATAATGCGATCCGTCACACGTTTGGTCTGCTCTGGAGTCAATTCCAGGCCAAGTTCTTCCAAATTCTTTATTATATTGGCCTTGCCGCTACTTTTGCCCAACGCATATTCACGTTTACGTCCAAAACGTTCTGGGAGCAGTTCATTTATGTACAAGCCACCCTTTTTATCTCCATCAGCATGAACACCTGCGACCTGAGTAAAAACACTGTCGCCAGTTATCGGCTTGTTTGGTGGAATAGCAATACCACTATAGTTCTCTACAAGATGGCTGACGTTGTTCAACTGCGTTTCGTTTATGTTCGTTTGGACATGGAGATGGTCCTTCAGTATAGCCTGAACACTTGCCAGTGGAGCATTTCCTGCACGCTCGCCCAGACCATTCACACTTGTATGGATACCTTTACAACCTCCCACAACAGCGGCCATGACATTACTGATAGCCATATCATAGTCGTTGTGTGCATGAAAGTCAAAATGATGCTCCGGATAACGGTTCAGCATCTTTTTCATGTAATCCAAAAGCTGAATGGGATTCAACACGCCCAGTGTATCAGGCAACATATATCGGTCAATCGGAGTTTTCTTTAGTCCGTCCACCAATGCAAACACATATTCGGGGTCATCCTTGATACCATTACTCCAATCCTCAAGGTAAACATTCACATTAACTCCCCTGCTCGTAGCATATTCTACTACATCTATTATATCCCTGACATGTTCCTCAACGTTTTTTTTCAATTGCCCCTCACAATGGCGGCGGCTACCCTTACACAACAGATTCATGTGCCGGCAACCAGTATCTGTAATCCAGTCAACACTGGCAGTTCCATCACAGAAGCCCAAAACCTCTACTCTGTCTATCTTGCCTGCACGCTGTGCCCAAAGACAGATACTGCGAACAGCCTCCTTTTCTCCCTCCGAGACACGAGCCGACGCCACTTCTATACGATCCACGTTCACCTTTTGCAACAGCTCGCGTGCAACCATCAACTTCTCATGTGGCATGAAACTCACACCGCTGGTCTGTTCTCCGTCACGCAGTGTCGTGTCCATTATCTCAATATGCCTCACCTGTTCTCCCACTCTATTATCATTTGCTGATTATCTAACAGGAAATCAATATCATCAAATGCATTCATAAGACAATATTTCTTGTATTTGTTAATAGGGAAAGACTCGCTGTGACCGGTTGCCAGGTTTGTTACCGTCTGGTTAGGCAAGTCAACCATGACCTCTGCCTGGGGATTAGCCTTGACAGTACGAAAAAGTTCCATCTGAAATTCACGCGACACGACTACAGGCAATACAAAACAGTTCAGTAGATTATTACGATGGATATCCGCAAACGAATTACTTATCACCACGCGAACTCCATAACCTGCAATTGCCCATGCGGCATGTTCACGACTGCTGCCAGATCCCCAGTTTTGTCCTCCTATGATAATCTCGTGGACGCCATTGCGCGGAGCCTCGCTATACTCCGGTTGGTTCATTACAAAATCTGCAACAGGTTTATTGTCTGCATCATATCGCAAGTCATGCATAAAAGCATCTCCATAAAACTTGGGGTCACGAGTCGTAAACGCAAGATAACGTGCAGGAATAATGTTATCCGTATTATTATTGTCAATCTCAATAGGAATGCAGGTTGACCTTATGATATCGAATTTTTCTTTCATATAACTTCAGATTTGTCTTGGATCAGTGATTACACCTGTAATTGCAGACGCTGCGACTGTAAGCGGAGATGCCAATATTGTACGGGCTCCGGGGCCTTGACGACCGACAAAATTACGGTTGGATGTCGAAATTGACAGTTTTCCGGCAGGAACCTTATCCGGATTCATTGCCAGACAACTGGAACATGAAGGCAAGCGCAGTTCAAAACCAGCATCCTCCAGCACCTTATCAAGTCCTTCGGCTATAATCTGGTCACGTACCATCCAACTGCCAGGAACCAGCCATGCAACAACATTCTCAGCCTTCTTCCTGCCTTTCACGACCGAAGCAAAGGCACGGAAATCCTCAATACGGCCATTCGTACAAGCTCCCAGAAAAACGTAATCAATAGGATGACCTTCCAATTTCTCTCCCGGTTCAAACTGCATATAGTCCAGCATACCGCGCAACTGGGTCTGCTCTGTTTCCGAAAGCGATTCCATCGTAGGGACTGTTCCGTCTATAGCAATGCCGGCACCTGGATTTGTTCCGTATGTAATACGTGGAGCAATATCCTCGGCACGGAAAGTAACCTCCTTGTCAAATACAGCATCTTCGTCACTCGCAAGCTGCTTCCACTCTTCCACTGCAGCATCCCAAGCATCCCCCTTTGGAGCATACTCCCTGTTTTTCAGATATTCAAAAGTAGTCTCATCAGGTGCTATTATACCAGCACGTGACCCCATCTCAATACTGAGATTCGACAGAGTAAGACGTCCCTCCATACTCATATTGCGTACCGTACTGCCTGCGTACTCGACAGCATACCCAGTAGCACCACTTGTCGTCATCTGAGCCATAATGTACAGGGCAACATCCTTTGCCACAACTCCACTCTGCAATTTACCCTCAATATTGATTCGCATTGTCTTCGGCTTTGACTGCAAAATACACTGACTGGCCAAGACCTGAGCAACCTCGCTGGTACCTATACCCATTGCTATGGCACCTACGGCACCATGCGTACTGGTATGGCTGTCACCGCAGACAATGGTCATGCCAGGCAGCGAGAGTCCCTTTTCCGGTCCAACTACATGTATAATACCATTGTCATGCGTTCCCATTGCAAAATGTCTGATACCAAATTCCTCACAGTTAGCCTTCAGCGTCTCTACCTGTCTGCGGCCTATAGGGTCATCAATGCGTTCCTGCTGGTCGCTGGGAGTGTTGTGATCAGGCATTGCAACCACCTTTTCCGGGCGGAAAGCCTTTATTCCCTTGTCTCTCAATGTATCAAATGCCTGAGGGCTCGTTACCTCATGAACATACAACCTGTCAATATACAATTGCGTCGGACCATCCTCAACATTCTGAACGACATGCCTGTCCCAAATCTTATCAAATAACGTCTTACCCATTATCCCAATTTGTCAAATATCCGATTTATATACCCTTATGACTTAAATTTATTGATAGCATCTATATATGCTTCGACAGCAGCAGTAACAATGTCGGTATTAGCCCCGAATCCATAGTAGATATGCTTGTCATACTCAACCGACTGGTGAACCTTAGCCATATCATCGCAGCCCTTGCTGATAGCCTGAATCGTGAATTCCTTAAGCGTCATATCACGACGGATGATGGTCTTCAGTGCCTTGAGCGAAGCATCTACCGGACCGTTACCAGATGCCGCAGCCTCGAATTTCTCATTACCTATGATAAGTCCTATGCTGGCCACGGAGCGTATTCCCTTACCAGCCGTTACCTGCAGGTAGTCAAGTTTGACATTCTGCGAAGCCGAGCGCTCAGCACCCGCAAGAATCAGGATATCATCATCAGTAACCTCCTTCTTTTTATCTGCGAGCAGCAAGAACTCCTTGTACAGGGCGTTCAGTTTCTCTCCATCCACTTCCACACCATTGATATGCAGACGATGCCTGAGGGCTGCACGACCCGAACGCGCCGTAAGAACAATGCTTGCTTCCTCGATACCGACATCCTTTGGATCCATGATTTCGTATGTGGATGCATTCTTCAGCACACCATCCTGATGGATACCGCTGGAATGTGCAAAGGCATTCCTGCCCACAACTGCCTTGTTGGGCTGCACAGGCATATTCATCAGAGAAGATACCATACGGCTGGCAGGATATATCTTATGAGTATTAATGTTCGTCTCTATGCCAAGGTCCGGGTGTGTCCTGAACACCATTGCAACCTCCTCAAGCGATGTATTGCCCGCACGCTCGCCAATGCCGTTGACAGTTACCTCAACCTGACGGGCACCGTTCAGGACACCTGCCACAGTGTTGGCCGTTGCCATGCCAAGGTCGTTATGGCAATGGGTGGACAGGATACTGGTCCCCGCAGCAAAGGCATCAACATGCTCATAAAGGTACTTAATCTTTTCACCATATTCGTATGGAGTTCGGAAACCCGTAGTATCAGGAATGTTACAGACAGTTGCCCCCGCCTTGGTTACGGCTTCTATTACGCGGGCAAGATACTCGTTATCCGTTCGTCCCGCATCCTCGGCATAAAACTCTACATCCTCAACATATCGCTTAGCATACTTCACAGCTGCAACAGCGCGTTCAATTATCTCCTCCCGATTAGAATTGAACTTGTAACGTATGTGGCTCTCGCTGGTTCCGATTCCAGTATGGATACGTTTGTGCTTGGCATACTGCAAAGCCTCGGCAGCCACATCTATATCCTTTTCAACTGCACGTGTCAAAGCACATATTGTCGGCCATGTAACCGCCTTGGATATCTCAACCACACTATTGAAATCACCTGGCGAACTGACAGGAAAACCAGCCTCGATGACATCAACACCAAGAGCTTCAAGCTGACGGGCAACCTGAATCTTCTCAACCGTATTGAGTTGACATCCCGGAACCTGCTCACCATCACGTAGCGTAGTATCAAAAATAAACAATCTGTCACTCATAATCTATGTTTTAATAGCATTTTGCGCGCAAAGTTAGGAAAAATAATCATTATCTGTGACGGCACACATACAAAAAAGTAAAAAATACACTATTTCCTGACCTTATTAAATATATAATCCATATCTTTGTAACTGAATATTTACGAAATACGGACAATGAAAAAACTGTTTCTGATATTTACCGCCCTTGTGCTGATGACACTGCCTGCCGATTCGGTGCTGAAAGAAAAGAATCTGGCACGTACGCTAGGAGTATTGCGAGCCGAGCTGGAAATGAATTACCGTCAACAGCAGGTGCTGATGAAGCGTTGGGAGCAACAGGGCGCACAACAACACGAGGAGCTGGTAGGATATATGACACAGTGCGAGCAGATAGGCCTGATGCTTTATTCACAGAATCAGGACAACACCTTCGACATGGCATACGCATGCCAGCATGCGACCGACCTTTACAACAAGCTGAATGACCGCAACGGCAAGATGCTGCCTTACGACAAGATCATACTACGTCTCAAACGCGAATTGGAGCGCTTGGACGCATTGATTGCGTCACTGAAGGCAATGCCTCCCGTCGAGGATGAACACAAGGAAGAACTGACTGAAGCGGACAGTCTGCTGCTAAATGTGATTGATTCGTTGGGCGAAGCTGTCAGTACACATGATTCCATCTCCTTACACACAAGCCGCAGCCATACCGAAGACGTGAAAGTCTCAGATATTGGCAAGGAGCCGCTTTACCTGACAGGCCAGCAACTAAAAGACCGTGCAGAATGCCTCAAGTTTGCAGAAATCATCCGTGAGAATATGCACGATTTCATGGAAACGCTTGAGAACGAAAGTGTCTATTACGCCTCAGTACAGGAAAAAGTCAGCAATCTGAACAAGTTTGCACAGCGCCGTTACTTGATGCTTCAGGACAACATTTTCCACAATGGCAGCGACAACTACTTCAAGGTGTTGTCAGGTTTCCCACGCTACATGATGCAGGCAAAAATGTCCTACACAAACAAATACCGACCATTCGAGGGAAAGGATGTCAGCTACAGTGAATGGCGTGGAGCACCCGTCTTGTTTGTAAGCCTTTTCCTAATTATCTATTTGGGAGGGGCATGGCTTTTGACATACGGAATACTATGTATGTTAGTTCCCAAGCGCTGGCGCGGGCCTGACTACAAGATGAAGCTTCACATGCTGACAAACGTCATTGGCATTGCAGTCTTCTGCATTGCAGTTATGATTGTCAAATCATTCACAGACCGTGGCATCATCCAAATGGGTACCGGGATGATGATCAACACGGCTTGGTTGCTGGAAGCCATATTCCTTTCACTCTATGTACGCCTCAAGGGCGAACAGATGCTACATGCGGCAAAGATATATACTCCGCTGATTGTACTCGCCTTCTGCGTAATAATGTTCCGCATCGTACTCTTGCCCAACCCAATCATCAATATAGTATTTCCACCGATACTGCTGATACTGTGCATCTGGCAGACCATCGTATCGTCACACCACAGGAAATACCTGCCCTTGCTGGATATAGTATATTCGTTATTAACCACAGTAATGATGGTTACGACAACGATAATGACATGGACTGGATTCTCGCTTATGGCAGTACAGGTTATTTTGTGGTGGATGTTCCAACTGGCAGCAATCATGACAATAACCTGCATACACGTCCTACTGAAAAAATACGAAGAGGGGCACTTTATGATGCGATTGTCGCCTGAAATGAAAGAACGCATCAGACAAGGGCTTGATGTAACCCACGAAAAAGCCATCATCAAGAAAAATATGGCCAAGGGCAAGTACATCAACAAGACCTGGCTATACGATCTGGCAAACTTCTGCCTTGTACCTATTCTGGCATGCATAAGCGTATTATGGAGCTTCTACTGGGCTGCCGCCACCTTCAACATGACAGCCATCTGCCGCGACATCTTCACGCACAACTTTGTAGATGTGGACGGACTGATTCAGATATCAATCTTCAAATTATGCGTAGTCACTGCTCTGTTCTTTATCTTTAGATGGACCAACTACACGCTACGCAGTTCATACATACATTTCCGTCTGAAGACCACTGATGACGAGGACAGCATCAATTTCACACTGGCACGCAATCTAATTGCCATACTGTCATGGGGATTATTTGTTATCATATCGTTGGTAGTACTTAAAGTTCCCAGATCAGGAATATCAGTAATCACCGCAGGCCTGGCCACTGGTATGGGTTTTGCCATGAAGGATCTTTTGGAGAACTTCTTCTACGGCATTTCACTCATGACAGGACGTGTGCGCGTTGGAGACTACATCGAATGTGACGGAATAACCGGCCGGGTGGAACGCATAACATACCAAAGTACGATGATAGACACCTTGGACGGATGTGTAATTGCCATACTCAACAGTGCCCTTTTCACCAAAAACTTCAAGAATCTGACACAGACGGATGACTACCAACTGGTCAAGATATCTGTCGGAGTATCCTACGGCACCAACATAGATGACGTACGAAAATACGTAATAAAAGCCATGAACGAAGATTGTGCACGCAATCTGGACCAATTCGGCAACAAACGAAGCGAAGATGATGCACCGCTTTTGGACCTGGACAAGAATGTTACCGTACGATTTGCCGGATTTGGCGACAGCAGTGTAAACCTGTATGTATGTGCATGGAGCCGCGTACAGGAATTAGGATGGCTTAAACCACATTGGGAGGAGGTTGTGTACAACGCACTGAATCAGGCAGGCATCGAGATTCCTTTCCCGCAGCGAGATATAAACATCAAGACCTTACCCAAATGAAAGGACACGCGACCATAATACGTCATCTCTTAGACAGTGGTCTGGATTTCGCCATATATCGCTTTCCGCACGAACAGGAACCCTATTTGGTGCTGCAACTGGAAGGCGAGGCATCTGTCGTACAGGACACCGAGGAGCCCGAGGGATTTATTTTTGCACCTTTTGCAGAAACCGAAACAACTCCTACCCTGCTGATTCATCCCGATGTGGCAGTACGCGGCTGGGAACTTATCAGACAGCATGCCTGCAATTTGCCACATCGCCGTATTTCACTCGGCAACATACAGTTAGTACGCAAGGAAACAGACATAGACAATAGCAACTCATACAAAGTTGCATACCGTACATTCAAATATCAGTTAGACAAAGAAAACTACCAAAAACTGGTTCTCTCATACTCCGAACTGTCTGACTGGTCTGCAGTCGGTCATGAGGATCAGCTCTTTATAAAAGCAATCAAGGATTACCCCGGATCGATGGTATCACTTGTTTATACCCGTAGAGCAGGCCGATGGATAGGATGTTCTCCCGAACTCCTGCTTGAGGGATATGGAAACAAATGGCATACAACGGCCCTTGCAGGCACTATGGGATACGGGGAAACTGAGTGGTCTCAGAAAAATTTGCGTGAGCAGGAACTGGTTACCGATTATATCGAGGGACAACTGCAGGGTCTTGAAGCGCGAATCTTGCGCGAGGGACCATATACCATCCAATCAGGTACGTTAGCACACCTTCGTACAGATTTCACCTTCCATCTGCAGCGACAAATCTCACCTTACCAAATCGCACGTCTCCTTCATCCGACACCAGCAGTGTGCGGGTTACCCAAAGAAGAAGCGTGGCACTTCATACGCCTGTTCGAACGCAACCGAAGACTATACTATACGGGATTCCTGGGACCTATCAATCTCCGGGGAGAAACCAATCTCTATGTAAACATACGTTGCGCCAACATCCGTTCTGGAGGGAAAGCACTATTCTTTGCCGGTGGCGGACTGACTCACAACAGCGATTTCCGGGAAGAACGGATGGAAGTTAAGCGCAAGCTGGAAACACTCAAGAAAATACACTAACTATCACATGCTCTCAACTGACACAAATACCTTAGAGTTACTCGCACTACTCGATGCTCACGATATAAGAGAGCTGGTCCTGTGCCCGGGAAGCAGAAATGCAGGAATCGTACACAGCGCACTTAACTGCGGCAAATTCAACTGCCACCCACTTACAGACGAACGCAGTGCCGGCTTCTATGCTATCGGCCTTGCGCAGGCAACAGGAAAACCCTCAGCAGTAATTGTAACGAGCGGCAGTGCATTAGCCAACCTCTATCCGGCAGCCTGCGAGGCATTTTATCAGGAGATTCCCGTAATATTCATCTCTGCTGACCGACCAGCCGAATGGATTGGACAAATGGACGGACAAACTATGGTCCAGAAGGGTGCGCTGGGGACAATGATACATTCAATAACCCTCCCACTGGAGAGTAAGAATCCGTGGTACGCCAACCGTCTGATAAACGAAGCAATACTTGAATGTACACACCACACATGCAAGCCAGTACATATCAACATTCCGATTAGCGAGCCGATATATGACTTCAATACAGAAAAATTGCCCGAAGTCCGGAAGATAGAACGTATAGAAGACATCTGTCGGAACATTGAAAAAATCACGGAAAAAGCCAAGTCCTGCAAGCGGGCCATACTTTTGGTTGGCCAGCTGTCAGCAAGTACTGCAAACAACCTGAACATCACAAGACCAGGTATCACGACGATTGCTGAGAACCTCAGCAACCTGAACCCTGCGAATTATACCAATTCATACACTGTAGATTGGGACCGGATGGCTCCGCTTGACCTTGTCATAACCATTGGAGGGCACTTGACAGACAAGCAAATGAAGCAATGGATGCGAAATAATCCACCAAGACAACACTGGCATGTAAGCGAGGACGGTCGCATCGCAGACCTCTTCTGCTGCCAAACCCTGGCAATAGAATCAACCATCAGGGATTTCCTAAATGAAACCCCACTGTTAGGCAAACCCATCAAACTACCGACAAAAGATACCATCCAGTCAAAAATTATAGAACGACTGTTCCTAAACCTGCCTGCCAATGCCGTGGTACACCTTGCAAACAGTACCACCGTACGTAAGGCACAACTATCATCTGTATCTGCGACCGTTTACTGCAACCGCGGAATCAACGGTATCGAAGGCTGCATGAGTACAGCCGTCGGATATGCGACAGCGAATCCGGACAAGTCAGTATTTCTGGTAATAGGAGATTTGTCCTTCTTCTATGACCAGAATGCATTATGGAATACGAATCTCCCCACTAACCTGCACATCATGCTGATAAACAACGGAGGCGGAGCAATTTTTGACACTTTGCCCCTGCCCGATGATGACCGCAGTCGCAGGTACATCCAGGCCAAGCACCAAACCCATGCCAGAGCCGTGGCAGATGAGTATGGTATACGATACCTAAATGGAGAATCAAAAATCCATGATTTCATCGCAAGTACCAACACCGTCATATTAGAAATCAATGAATAGACATTTATCCAACATATTAAAACTAATACATAACATATCAACATTATGATTCGGGACTGGAAACAAGTAAAGCAATACCGGGAAATACTATTACACGAATGGCAGGGAATAGCACGAATCACAATCAACCGACCGCATGTACGCAATGCTTTTACCCCTCTGACCACCAGTGAGATGTCAGATGCAATGCGCTGGTGCAATGAAGCCGGACACATTCGCGTAGTTATTCTTACCGGTGCTGATTCGCCACGAAAGGACGGACAGACCGAAAAAGAATGGATGGCGACAAATGCCTTCTGTTCCGGTGGTGACATGAATGTCAAGGGACGTGGCGGATACATTGACGAAAACGGCATCCCACGTCTTAGCGTCCTGGATGTGCAAAAACAGATACGCTCCATACCCAAACCCGTAATAGCCATGGTTAACGGCTTTGCCGTAGGCGGAGGTCATGTTTTGCATATAGTATGCGACCTGACCATCGCAGCAGATAACGCCAAATTTGGTCAAACAGGGCCAAAAGTCGGCAGTTTTGATGCCGGATTCGGGTCAAGCTATCTTGCTCGCATCGTCGGTCAGAAAAAAGCAAGGGAAATCTGGTATATGTGCCGCCTGTACACAGCCCGTGAAGCCGAAGAAATGGGCATGGTAAACAAGGTCGTTCCACATGATATGCTCGAAGACACAACCATTGAATGGGCACAGCAAATCATGCAGCACTCACCACTGGCAATACGCATGATTAAACGAGGTCTTAACGCTGAACTGGACGGACAAGCAGGAATACAAGAACTGGCAGGTGATGCCACCATGCTCTATTATTTCTGCGATGAAGCACAGGAAGGCGGCAAAGCATTCCTGGAAAAAAGGAAACCACAATGGTAGAAAATGAAACAATGCACATATCCCTATCCCATAAGACACTGCATTTCAAAAAACCGGCTAAAACATCACGCGGAGAATACACCACTCATGACAGTATCATCATCACAATACGTGATGAGAAGAGCCATAGAATAGGCTTGGGTGAATGCGCTCCCCTACCCGATTTGTCATACGACCGCGACTCATATTTACGAATGAGCGATGTCGCCAATCTTATTGACGCTGCTCTTGCCAGTACCTGCTATAATGACTACCTAAGGCCATATCCAGCGCTGCTTTTTGCACTGGAATCAGCACTGTATGACTACCAGCAGAACCCAATATTATATAACACTCCGTTTGCCAAGAGCGAAGTAGGCATACCCACGAATGGGCTCGTATGGATGAGCGACTATGACGAAATGCTGGCACAGGCCAAGAAAAAAATACTGGCAGGTCACCGATGTATCAAATTCAAAATCGGTGCAATCAAGTGGGAGGACGAAATGCGCCTGCTCAATAAAATCCGCAGCAGATTTACCAAAGACACACTGGAAATACGTGTTGATGCCAACGGAGGACTTGGTTTGGACATGGACATCGTCAGGAACAAGCTTCAGGAACTGTCAAAATACAACATACACAGCATCGAGCAACCCATTCCACAGTATCATTGGAACGAAATGGCAGAACTGTGCAAGCAGGACATACTGCCAATCGCCCTTGACGAAGAACTGATTGGCATCAATGACATCGAACAGAAGAAACTTATGCTGGACACCATCAAGCCACATTACATAGTACTCAAACCCACATTGCACGGTGGTATCACCGGAACATTGGAATGGATCAGCGAAGCACGAAAACGCGGCATTTCATCCTGGATTACCAGCGCGCTGGAAAGTAATATAGGACTGCGCAACATTGCACTGTTGGCAGCACGTGCCTATGGTCCGAATATAACTCTTGCACAAGGTTTGGGAACAGGACAGCTATTCACAGACAATATCGAAATGGACATAGAAATGCGCGGAGCAAAACTATGGCGTTGCAAAGTTGAAGACTGAAATTCTACATACAAGCGGTTCCACAGGCCGTCCAAAGGATATACATATCGAATATGACAGGATGGTGGAGAGTGCCAGAATGACCTGCGATTTTCTGGGACTGAAGGAAGGTGACACTGCATTGCTGTGCCTTAGCACACAATACATCGCAGGGCGTATGATGGAGATACGCGCCCAAGTCGGGAAACTTAACCTCATCCGGTGCGAACCATCGGCACACCCATTGAAAGACATCGATGAAACCATCGATTTTGCCGCAATGGTACCGCTACAGGTTTATGAAACACTACAAGTTGCCGAGGAACGTGCACGACTCAGCCAGATCCGTCACCTGATAATTGGCGGTGGTCCCATAGACGCAGAAACCGAAAACGAACTCAGCACTTTTCCGAACAACATCTGGAGCACATACGGGATGACCGAGACACTAAGCCACGTGGCAATGAGAAGAATATCCCCCACATCCCCGACAGGAAAGGATATATACTACAAACCACTGCCTGGTGTCAGCCTGACTCAAGACGAAAGAGGATGCCTGGTTATCGACGCCCCACACCTTAATCCTGACATACTGCACACAAACGACATCGTTGAATTCAATGACCAGGGTTGTTTTATTGTCAAAGGCCGCATAGATAATGTCATCTGCAGCGGTGGCATAAAAATTCAAATCGAGGAAGTCGAGGCCGTTCTGCACAGATACTTTGGCAACACCATCATGGTAACAAGCAAGCCAAACCGCAAGTTTGGCGAAGTCGTCGTATATCTTACGACCCAGCAAATAGACGAGCACGCACTACGGCTTGCCGTTCCGCCATACTGGCTACCCAAACAGATAATAAAGGTTAGCCAACTGCCAAAGACGGAAACAGGTAAACCCGACAGAGCCAAAGCCAGGAAAATAGCCCTACAATAAGTCTGGCAACTGATACAATCTGGTTCCGTTACTGCCCTTAATCAAGATCAAGCGATTTGAAACACCTGATATCCCAAGATGTTTTTTTACCGCATCCACATCTGCAAACAAAGTAACGTTCCCAATGGCAGACGTGTCACACCTACCGAACTCGCTGCCAACAAGCCACGTCTCGGTCAGATTCATCTTTGCAAGCCTGTCTGCAACTTTCTGATGCTCTGATACCGACTCCGCTCCCATCTCGCGCATCTCCCCCAAGATGACCATTTTGCAGGGATGCTCAATTGTCTGGAAATTATCCAGGGCCACAGCCATACTGCTGGCATTCGCATTGTAAGCATCCACAATCAGTTCGTTATTCTCTGTCCGTCGGTATTCGCTACGGTTATTATTCGGTTCATACTGTTCCAACGCCTCGTTTATCTGATCCAAATCCACGCCAAAGTGCAGTCCCACCGTAATTGCAGCCAAGACATTAGGCAAGTTATAGTCGCCAATCAGCCTGGTCTGTACATCAGCCGCAGTCCCATAAGGAGTCAGCCAACGGACCTTCAGGAACGGATTAAAAGTCCCAGGATTTCCCGATTTACCTTCAGTTAGCGCGACACCCTGCACATAAGGCTTCTGCTGGATATTGCGCTCTATTGCCATATCCATCAACTCCAAGTCCATCATGTTCAGGAAGCAGAACTTATGTCTGCCGGCCAAATCGTCATACAATTCACCCTTTGTTCTCTTAACCCCCTCAAACGAGCCGAACCCCTCCAGATGAGCACGCCCCACGTTTGTAATTAAGCCACAGTCAGCCTGGACCATTCTGCACAGGAACGCTATTTCGCCGGGATGATTGGCACCGGTTTCAATCACCGCAATCTGATGCTCAGGACGTATTCGCAACAGCGTCAGCGGAACCCCGATATGGTTATTCAGATTTCCCATGGTGTACAAGGTGTTGAACTTCTTTGAAAGTACAGCACTCACCAATTCCTTTGTAGTCGTTTTGCCGTTCGTGCCTGTAATCTGCAACACCGGAATATCCAACTGCTGTCGATGAAATGCTGCCAGACCCTGCAACGCCTCAAGCACATCATCCACCAGGACATAACGCCCATCCCCTTTGGGGACACAGCCGGCGTCGTCAACGACAGCAATTGCTGCACCTTTCTCTAAAGCTGCTGCCGCATACGCATTACCATCAAAATTAGCACCCTTCAACGCAAAGAACATACTGTTCCCTACACACTCACGACTGTCAGTCACAACAACAGGGTGCTCCTGATACAAACTATACAATTCAGAAATATGCATAAGAAAAACAGTTGAATGATTACAAACGCAAAATTACCTAATTTCCAACTATAAACAAAACTTTTTAGTTTACACTTTACCGTTTTACCCAAAAAATTGTAATTTTGTAGCGCATGTATTCATCAAAGACCATAAACATAGGCGGCAGACTTGTATTGTTAGATCAACCACAGGTCATGGGAATACTGAACGTAACACCAGACTCATTCTACAGTGACAGCCGCTGCCCCGATTCCGAAACAATCCGCAACCGCGTCCGCCAGATACGTGACGAAGGTGCAAATATGATTGATATCGGAGGATACAGTTCACGCCCCGGAGCCGACGTCGTTCCAGCTGACGAAGAAATCAGGCGTCTGCTGCCAGCGATACAGATTGTACGGGAAGAATGGCCGGACGCAATCATCAGCACAGACACCTTCCGCGCCCAAGTCGCACAGCAGGCAATTCAAGCCGGTGCACACATGATAAACGACATTTCCGGTGGGGAAATGGACCAGAACATGTTTGACACCATCGCACAACTGCATGTCCCGTACATCTTGATGCACATGCAAGGCACTCCACAAAACATGCAAGACAATCCACAATATCAGGATGTCGTATGCGATGTATTCCGTTCCCTTGGACAGCGTATCGAGCGACTGCATGCCATGGGAGTCGCAGACATTATCATCGATCCCGGATTCGGTTTCGGTAAGACTACAGAGCAAAACTACCGGATGCTGCACCGCCTACGGGAATTCCAAATACTGGAATGCCCCATACTGGTTGGCGTCAGCCGCAAGAGCATGATATACAAGCCCCTGGGCTGCACACCACATCAGGCACTTAACGGCACCACCGTTCTCAACACCATTGCACTTATGAATGGTGCCTCAATACTCAGAGTTCACGATGTAAAAGAAGCTGTAGAAACAGTCAGGTTATGTTCGATTTCGGCCTAAAGGATTTTATAGACATACTGCTCGTAGCCATATTATTGTTCTTCGGCTACAAACTGATGAAAAAGTCACGTTCCGTAAACATCTTCTACGGCGTGCTCATCTTTATCAGTTTCTGGATTATTATCAGCAAGATACTGGAAATGAAACTTCTGGGTGGCATCCTCGACCAACTGGTCAGCGTAGGAGCCATTGCCATCATAATACTCTTTCAGGAAGAAATCCGACATTTCTTCTACAGCATCGGCACACACGAACGTGCCGAGCGACTGATGCGCTTCTTTCTGCCCAAGAACAAAGAAAATGCCGATGGGCAACGCTACGAGCGCGATACTATCATGCCTATACTGATGGCCTGCCTTAACATGAGCAAGCACAAGACAGGAGCCCTGATAGTCATGCAGAACGACCTGCCACTGGGAGACTTCATTCGCACCGGAGAACGCCTTGACGCACGCATATCACAACGGCTTATCGAGAACATATTCTTCAAAAACTCACCACTCCACGATGGAGCAATGATTATCTCCAACGGACAGATTACTGCAGCATCGTGCATTCTCCCTATCAGTCACGATTTGGACATACCCAAGGAATTCGGTCTTCGTCACCGCGCTGCCCGCGGTGTCAGCAAGGAAACTGATGCCCTCAGCATCGTTGTCAGCGAGGAAACCGGCGGAATCACCGCAGCCTACAACAACGAATATCTTACACATCTGGATGCCGAACACCTTGAACGCATACTGATGAGAGGCAGATTCTGAAACACCTCACCCCAACAGAAATCATTAAAAACCAAAAATACACAACATTATGAGCTTAATGCAACAAATCATCGCCCGTGCCCAGGCCAACAGGCAGCGCATCGTACTGCCCGAGAGTCTGGAAGAGCGCACACTCACGGCCGCCGACCGTTCATTAGCCGACGGTCTGGCTGACATTATTCTGATTGGAAATCCCGATGAAATCAAGTCCCTTGGACTAAAGCTCGGCCTGACACATCTGAATCAGGCAACTATCATCGATCCTGTCACAAGCGAAAAGACAGAAGAATATGCACAACTGCTGTTCGAACTCCGCAAGGCAAAAGGCATGACAATCGAAAAGGCCCGCCAGCAAGTTATGGATCCGTTGTATTTCGGTTGCCTGATTATTAAAAGCGGTGACGCTGACGGTCAGATAAGCGGCGCACTATCTACAACAGGCGACACACTGCGTCCTGCACTTCAGATTATCAAATGCGCCCCAGGCATAACATGCGTAAGCGGTGCCATGCTCATGATTACCGACAAGCCCGAATATGGTGACAATGGTGTACTTGTCATAGGCGATGTTGCAGTAACACCCATGCCAGACGCAAACCAACTCGCACAGATTGCTGTATGCACGGCACAGACAGCCAAGAGCGTTGCCGGCATAGACCCAAAGGTAGCCATGCTCTCATTCTCAACCAAAGGCAGTGCCAAGCATGAAGTTGTTGACAAGGTTGTCGAAGCAACACGCATGGCAAAGGAAATGGCTCCTGACCTGGCAATTGACGGAGAACTGCAGGCTGATGCAGCACTCGTTGCAAGCGTTGGTGAGAAGAAATGCCCTGGCAGTCCGATTGCAGGACATGCAAACGTCCTGGTCGTTCCATGTCTTGAGGTTGGAAACATCAGCTACAAGCTGGTTCAGCGCCTGGGCGGAGCCGATGCCATCGGTCCCATCCTGCAAGGCATTGCACGCCCCGTAAACGACCTCAGCCGCGGCTGTTCGGTTGACGACATCTACAAGATGGTTGCAATCACGGCATGCCAGGCAATGGACGCAAAGTAAGACAGTCAACTGACAAACGATAAACATCAAACAATACATAATGAAAATATTAGTACTGAACTGCGGAAGCAGTTCCATTAAATACGCGCTCTACGACATGAGCGACAAGAGAGTCATAACCTCTGGCGGCATAGAGAAAATAGGTCTGCCCGACAGTTTTATTACTGTCAAGCTCAATGGAGAGAAACACAGGATGGAGCGTCCTGTTGAAGAGCATACCGCGGGAGTACAATGGATTTTCGAGGTACTCACCACAGGAGACTACGCCGTACTCAACAGCCTGGACGAGTTGGATGCCGTAGGACACCGCATGGTACACGGCGGTGAGAAGTTCAACAAAAGCGTGCTTCTCACCCCCGAAGTCATGGAAGCCTTCAGCGCATGCAACGACCTGGCGCCCTTGCACAATCCCGCAAACATCAAGGGTGTTAACGCCGTTACAGCCCTGTTGCCCAACATTCCACAGGTAGGAGTGTTCGACACAGCCTTCCACCAGACCATGCCCGACTACGCCTATATGTATGCACTGCCCTATCAGCTTTACAGCAAGTATGGTGTACGCCGCTACGGTTTCCATGGCACAAGCCACCGCTATGTATCACAGCGTGTATGCGAATTTTTGGGCATAAAGCCAGAAGGCAAGAAAATCATAACCTGCCACATTGGCAACGGAGCATCTATTGCCGCTGTCAAGGATGGCAAGTGCATAGACACCTCGATGGGTCTAACCCCACTCGAAGGACTTATCATGGGCACACGCTCAGGCGATATCGATGCAGGAGCAGTTACATTCCTCATGGACAAGCTCAACCTGGATACCAAGGGCCTGAGCAACCTGCTGAACAAACAATCAGGCCTTGCCGGTATAAGCGAACTGTCATCCGATTTCCGTGATATTCTCGCAGGTATCGCAGCCGGTAACGACAAAGCACGCCTGGCCAAGGAGATGTACACATACCGCATCAAGAAATACATCGGTCAGTATGCAGCAGCAATGGGTGGTGTTGACATTATCCTGTTCACCGGTGGCGCCGGCGAGAACCAGTGGGAAGTACGTGAAGGAGCAACAGCCGGTCTCGAATACATGGGTGTCAAGATGGACGAAGCCAAGAACCGTGCCTGCCGTGCAACGGAGGCGATTCTCAGTGCAGACGACAGCAAGGTTACCGTATGCTGCATCCCAACTGACGAGGAACTCATGATTGCCCTGGACACTCAGGCCCTGTGCGGTAAATAAGCCATGAAGTACACGTTGCGAAAAATACTCTGCTCATTTGCAGCCTTGGCGATAAGCCTTGGCTGCAACGCTGGGCGGGACAGCATGTTTCCGCGCAGTTTTCACAAAACCTGTGAACCGGTCATCACCAATCCCGATGTCCTTGCCCCCGTATTCCAGAAACTGCACTCAGGCGAGTACCTGCGCATTGTACACATTGGCGACAGTCATGTCCGTGGACACTCCTTTACCGTAGAAACACGCCGATTACTGGAAGAGGCATGGGGCAGTCAGGCAGTGATGCCACAGAACATCAGCTATCAAACCACAGCCATCGCAACAGAAACAGGTCAACCAGGCCTCGTCTATCACGCCATTGGCAAGAACGGAGCGACATACCGCACTTTCATCGACCAAGGCAGGATACAACTCATAGACAGTCTTAAACCCGACCTTGTAATCATATCCCTGGGTACCAATGATGCCTTCGGAGCCACATTTGACTCAGAATCCATGCTTGCCAACATGGACACACTCTGCACAATCCTGCAGGAGCACAATCCGACCGCAAAAATCCTGCTCACCACCCCTCCCGGATGCTACAGGCGCCACACCCCACTCAAACACATCAAGGAAGTAACCTCCATCCAGCGCAACTACGCCATCCAGCATGGGCTCGCACTTTTTGACCTATACACCACCGTTGGTGGAGAGGTCTTCGCACTCAGAAACTGGAGAAGCCAGGGCATGATGAACCGTGACCTGATACACTTCAAGCACAGCGGATACAAACTGATGGGAGCCCTCCTGGCACAAGCCATACTTACTGCTGACGCACAAGATTCAGCAGGCAACTGATATATCTTTTCGATATTTTTTGTATCTTTGCACCGTCATCAGGGGTGCAGGGCCCATTTTAGCCCTGCTGAGAATATACCCTAAGTGATCTGAACCGGATAATGCCGGCGTAGAGAGTATGAACGTCTTATTTACTAATCAAATGACCAGACAAATGATTATGGCTATGCTCGCCACGGGCATGGCAACTGCTGTATATGCGGCAGAAAACACAAGCTCAGCACCCGATTCAACCAATGTCGAAGAACTGAACGAAGTCGTCGTACGGGCCGTCAAGGCACCCAAGAATTCACCCTTTGCCGTTACCAGCATCGGCAAAGCCGAACTCAACGACTTTGCAACTGGCACACAGGAACTTCCCTTCCTCTTTGCACGCACTCCAGGCATTGTCGCATGGAGCGAAAACGGTGTAGGCACAGGCACAACGTATATGCGCATACGAGGAGCAGCAGGTAGCCGCATCAATGTCACACTGGACGGTGTTGCCCTCAACAGCCCCGAGGACCAATGCGTCTTTTGGGCAAACATGAATTCATACGCATCCCTGCTTGGCAACGTACAGATACAACGTGGCGTAGGCACAAGCACCAATGGAGACGGAGCCTTTGGCGGCAGCATTGCACTCACATCACTCGCCCCCAGCATGACTCCCCATGCACAGATAACAGGCAGCTACGGCAGTTACAACACGTGGCGTGCAGGAGGCAATATCAGCAGTGGACTGCTGGGTAACCACTGGGTCCTGGACGCCGCATACCACCATACCGGCACAGATGGCTACATACACGGCACCGACGGCAAAAGCGGCAGCTACTATCTGGGAGCCACATACCTGAGTCTTGACAGCAGGATAAAAGTAAGCTACAAGCACTTTGGCAATTACGAGAACACAGGTCAGGCATGGAACGGAGTCACGGCAGGCAACGATGACTACAGCCTCAACGCCTATGCCGGCGTACAGACATATAGCGATATGTATAGCATGGGCTTCGGAAAGTTCAACAGCCTGTACGAACATTTCATCGAGGACTGGACCGACCCTGCCCTGTGCACCACAGAACGCCACCGCCTTAACGACGGCAGTCCGTGGCAACGCACTACCGACAATTTTTGGCAGAACCACCATCTCCTGAATGCCTCGTGGCGTATCAATGACCACTTCAGCACAAGTGCAACACTCCACTACACCCACGGCCACGGATACTACGAAGAGTTCCGTTACAACAACAAACTCAGCAAATTCGGCCTTACCAACTCACGCAACAGCAAAGGCGACCCCATCTATCGCTTTGACGATGAAACCGAGTTAAAACGAAGCGATTTCATCCGAAGGAAGGGACTGAGCCAAAACTCCTACGGCCTGGTATGGAATCTGAATTACACTCACCACAAGTGGAATGTGGCAGGCGGATTGTCAATGCAGAATTTCGAAGGCAACCACTACGGCTACCTCACATATATTGCCGACAACAGGCTCTCGGACATCTTCCTAAAAGACGGACGCTACAGATACTATGACAGCGATGCAACCAAAAACGACATACAACTGTTCGCCAAGGTAACATACCACCTCGCATCACATTGGGACATATACGGCGACCTGCAGTTCCGCCATGTCGGATATCAGACAAACGGGATAAACGACAAGTTCTACACAGACTCTCAGGGAATTTCCACCAATCAGCCGCTAAACATCACTCAGGCACACAATTTCCTGAATCCCAAACTCGGATTCACATATCACAAAGGTCCACATCAGGTTTACGCCAGTTACGCACTCAGCCACCGCGAGCCAGAGCGCAACAACTACACCGACAACGGTGCATACCCCTACCCCAAGGCCGAGAGCGTACATGACCTTGAAATCGGCTACGGCCACACTGGCAGAAACTGGCACATCATCGCCAACGCATACGCAATGATATACCACAACCAGTTAGTCCAGACAGGTGCACAAAGCGATATAGGCGAAAATCTCACCACCAATATAAACAGCAGCTATCGCATAGGTATTGAACTCAGCGGCAGCTACACCCCATGCCACTGGCTCAACCTCGAGGCCAATGCAGCTATCAGCACAAACCGCATAAGCGATTTTACCGAAATGGTCGAAGACTGGGACTGGTCCACAGGCGAGGGATTCATCCCCGTACACTACGACAACAGCGCCATAGCCTTTTCCCCCACAGCCATTCTCAACGGCTTTGCCACATTCAGGCACAAAGGATTCCGAGGCACATGGCACACCAACTTTGTCAGTCGCCAGTATCTGGACAACACCCAATGCACCGACCGCTCCCTACCCTCATACAGCACAACCGCAATTCACCTGCGATACGACTGGAATACAGGCAAACGATGCTTCAAGCACGTAATCTTCGGTGTTGACCTGAACAATATCTTCAACGCACGCTATGCCTCCAGCGGATGGGTTTACAGTGCAGTTTCCGCTGACTACGGATTTACCCTGGACAAGCGCTATAACCAAATAGGCTACATCCCCATGGCAGGTTTCACGGCAATAGGCAGCCTGACCCTCCAATTCTGACCGACACCAATTACCACATGGAATTTGATTTCGCACGTATAGTAGAGATTGCAGTAACCGCAATGGGCCTCCTGTACCTATGGTGGGAGTTCCACGCCAATGCCCGCATGTGGATTCTGGGCATCATTATGCCGGCAATAGACATCTACCTCTACTGGAACAAGGGCGTGTATGGCAATATGCTCATGTCCACCTACTATCTGCTGGTTGCACTTTACGGACTGCTGATATGGAAAGGACTGCTGAAAAAAAGGAACGACAAAACCAAGCGCGACCTACCCATTACCAATATCACACCCCGATACGCCGCAATATTTCTCGTTGCACTCTGCCTCGTATGGACTGCCACATACTGGTGGCTCGTCACATATACCAACAGTACCGTGCCCGTACTTGATGCAGCCACCAATGCACTCAGCATAGTAGGCATGTGGGCTCTGGCACGCAAGTTCCTGCAGCAATGGATGTTCTGGATTATATACGACCTGCTTACCGTCTGGCTCGACTGGACCAAAGACCTCCCTTTCAAGTCCGGCATACACCTTGTCTATGCCACAGTTGCCGTCCTCGGCTACATTAAATGGCGTCGGATGATGTAAGTCACAAAAAAAGTTCGTATTTTTGCCAGCAAAACAACACAAGATGTCCATCAACTACGATAAACTCACAGACAAGAAGATTGCCGTGCTCATAAGCGGAGGCGTTGACAGCGGCGTCGTAACACACCTGCTGTGCAGCCACGGGCTCAAGCCAGACCTGTATTACATTAAGATAGGCATGGAAGGCGAGGACTCGAACTGTAGTGCCGAAGAAGATATCGAACTATCCACCGCCACTGCCCACAAATACGGATTGAAACTGCAAGTCGTGGACCTGCAGCAAGAATACTGGGAACGAGTCGTCAGCTATGCCATCCAGCGCGTAAAACAAGGGCTGACGCCAAATCCCGATGTAATGTGCAACAAACTGATTAAATTCGGCGCATTCGAAGAAAAAATAGGCCACCAATACGACATCATAGCAACGGGCCACTATGCCACCATTTATGAACAAGACGGTTTGTACTACCTGGGTACGGCAGTGGATCCAGTAAAGGACCAGACAGATTTCCTCGCACAGCTCTCGTACGCACAGATAAGCAAGCTTGTTTGCCCACTCGGCCCGCTGATGAAGGAGCAGGTCCGGCAGATTGCCCTCGATGCACACCTGCCAAGCGCAAGGCGCAAGGACAGTCAGGGAATATGCTTTCTGGGTAAAATCAACTACAACGATTTCCTGCGCAAGTTCCTGGGCGAACAGGAAGGCAAGATTATCGACATCGAGACCAACCGCATATTAGGCACGCACAAGGGATTCTGGTTCCATACCATCGGACAGCGCAAAGGCCTGCGCCTGGCAGGAGGCCCATGGTTTGTCGTTAAGAAGAACGTACGCAAGAACATCATCTTCGTTGCCCGTGGATGGGACACCCAACTGCAATACGGACACCTGATAAAACTGTCAGATTTTCACGCAATCACCCAGCCACTTGCACTCAAGGAAGGCGAAAGCACGGACATCACCTTCAAGATACGGCATATCGACCATTTCATGCACGGCACCATCACCTGCGAACAAGGCCTGTACGTCATCCACTCGCCCCAACCCGTCCAAGGCATAGCCCCAGGGCAGTTCGGCTGCGTTTATGACAAGGACATGCGCTACATGATAGGCTCCGGCGAAATCACAATCTGATTCGCCACACCCGTCCATTTACGGGAAAACACCCTGATTAATACAACTTGTCCTCGTTATAATGACTGGCCAGATACGTTGGACGTTTTTTCGTTTCATTGAATATACGTCCAATATATTCTCCCATAATACCAATGGCAAGCAGCTGGATACCGCCCATCAGCAGCACGGCGACAATGATGGTCGTAAAACCCTTGGCATCATCCCCGTAGATAATTGTCTTCATTCCGTAATAAAACATGGTAATAAAGGCAAAGAAAGCCACGGTTCCACCGATTATGGTAGCAATGCGTAACGGAAATGTCGTAAAACTGGTTATACCCTCGACTGCCAGGTTGAACAAACGCCAGAACCCCCATTTGCTCTTGCCTGCGACTCTCTCGTCACGGTCAAAGAGCAATTCCTTCTTCCTGTAGCCTATCCAGCAGAACATACCCTTCGTATAACGCTCCGATTCACGGATTTTCCTGAGCGAGTTAATACAGCAACGGTCCAGCAACCGGAAATCACCCACATTCTGCAGCACGTCATACCGGGTTGACTGATCCAGTATCTTATAAAACAGCAGGGAACAGTTCCTCCTGAGCCAGCTTTCTTTTCCACGACTGGCACGCTTGGCATATACATCATCGTAACCCTGTTCCCAGTATTTCAGCATTTCGGGGATAAGGGACGGAGGATCCTGAAGGTCCGCATCCAATATTACCATACAGTCACCCGTCACGTAATCAAATCCTGCAAGCATCGCGTTTTCCTTACCAAAATTTCTGGTAAGATCAACATAGTTTATTCGCTTATCTGCAGCACGTAGGGTTTTGATTATGTTAATTGTATTATCC
>OCVV011358019.1_pt1 | contig 41360 bp, 49 predicted proteins | sample 1539721 | NCBI WGS metagenome assembly OCVV01 (sample SAMN02144230, study PRJEB22623) | gut metagenome | biome: sheep rumen | host: Ovis aries | place: New Zealand | reverse complement strand
AGGTTCCGTTTTTTGGTATCATGGTATCAGAAAAGGGAAAGCGGGTGATAGACCATGTGGCAAGCATACAACCCGAACCCCGTAGGGCGTTCGGTTGGAGATTGTGCCGTCCGCGCGTTGGCAAAGGCGTTGGATACAGATTGGGAAACTGCCTATGCAAAGATCGCGGCGGCAGGGTTCAATATGGGAGATATGCCGTCGAGCAATTCCGTCTGGGGCGCGGTTCTTCGGCAGAATGGATTTTATCGGGAGAATATTCCTAACGAATGCCCTGACTGCTATACCGCCGAAGATTTTTTGAACGATCACCCGAAAGGCACGTATGTTCTTTCGTTCGATGGACACGCAGCCACTGCGATAGATGGCATCCTTTACGACAGTTGGGACTCCAGCGGGGAAATACCCCAATTTTATTGGTATAGAAAGGAAGAAGAAAGATGAACGGTTACTATCAGCAGCCACAGCCATTCCAGAACGGAGGCATCGTCCGTGTTCGCAACGAGGCAGAAGCACGGGACTATCCTGTCGCACCGGGCAACAGCGTGATCTTAATTGACAACAGCGTCCCGTACCTCTACGTCAAGACCATGTCCTACTCCCAACTCGATCCGCCTCGCTTTGAGAAGTTCCGGCTTGTCCGGGAAGAACAGCCCGCACCGCAGGCTCCGGCACAGCCCGTTGAGTATGTCACGCGGGCGGACTTCGAGGCACTCAAAGCAGAGATCGAGAAACTGAAAGCCCCTGTAAAGGAGGAGCAGACAGATGAACAACGCACCGTTTAACATCAACGCCATTATGGGACAATTCCAACAGTTCATGCAGAACCCCGCCGGGTTCCTTGCCCAGCATCGACTGAACATTCCCCAGGGGTTGCAGAACAACCCGGCAGGGGCGATCCAGTATCTGCTCAACAACGGGGCCATGTCCCAGGATCAGTACAACCAACTGCGGCAGATGGCAGAGCAGGTTCAGCAAAACCCGCAGTTCATGCAGATGTTCGGTCGCAGATAATTTGGTACCAACTTTCCGGCGCGCAGAAAGTTTGTATAAATATTCAAAACAAAGGAGTACAAAACCATGAATGAAAATGGCACTTCTACCGTGATGCCGGTCGCTCCCGTTGGCTATAACTACGGTTATGGCAATGGCGGTGGGTTTGGCGGTTTTGGCGGCGATTGGGGCGCATTGATTGTTCTGTTCCTGTTTGCATCTATGTTTGGTGGCGGCATGGGTATGGGCGGTTTCGGTGGCTTTGGGGGCGGTATGTTCCCCTGGCTCCTCGCCTCAAACGCCAACAACCAGAACGCAACGCAGGCGGGATTTGATCAGGCGGCTACCGCTGGAACGCTCGCCGGTATTCAGAACTCTATCACGACCGGGTTCTCCAGTGCAGAGGTTGCGGCTTGCAACAGAGCGATGGCTGATCTCAACCGCTCGTTCGACGCGCAGACCGCGACCACACAGGCTCTCAACGGCATTCAGAGCCAACTCGCCCAATGTTGCTGCGACAACCGGGCGGCGGTTGCGGATCTGAAATACACCGTTGCGACCGAGGCTTGCGCTGACCGCAACGCGATCAGCAACGCTCTCCGCGATGTTCTCACCGCGAACACCGCTTCCACCCAGCGCATTCTCGACCAACTCTGCAACGACAAAATCGACGCAAAGAACGAGAAGATCGCCGATCTGGAACGGCAACTCACGATGGCGAACCTCGCCGCGTCGCAGGGCGCGCAGACCGCCCGCATTCTTGCGGACAACGCCGCTCAGACTTCCGCTCTGGAACAGTACCTCGCTCCCACGCCTCGTCCGGCCTGGATCGTCCAGAACCCGAACTGCTGCCCTCCGAACTACGGCTGCGGCTGTGGCGGCGTAGCGTAAGGAGGGACGATCATGGCGGAATATCTTGCGAACGCTATTCAGGAAGTGGCACTCAACTCGCCCATCCTGTTCACCGCATCCATCCCTTGCCTTCGCGGGTTTGTTTACCACGAGGACGAAACCGGGATCTTTATTCTGCGTGGGATCGTCAACAATCCTTCCTGCGGCTTTACTCGCTATCGCGTCACCTTTAACGGCAACATTGCAATTCCCGAAGGCGGAACCGCCGGTCCGATTGCGGTTGCATTGACCGTGAACGGCGAACCGAGATTGACGAGCAGAGCGATCATCACGCCTGCGGCGGTCGATGAATACGGCAACGTCACAAGCACCGCGATCATCACCGTTCCCCGCGGATGTTGTTTCAGCCTCTCCGTGCGCTCGGTTCCGGCTACGACTGACGCGACCGTTGACCCCGCGCCCGTGATCGAGGTGCAGAACGCGAACCTTGTCATTGACAGGGTTTCGTGAGGAAGGAGGAAAAAACGATGCACACCGAATTTCTTTACAAACTGAAAGAGAAACTCCTGGAAGAGTTGGAAAAATACTCGAAAGGGGAAATGTCAACCTCTACCTTGCAGTACGTTGACACTCTTTCCCACGCCGCGAAAAACATCTGCAAACTCATTGAGGCAAGCGAGATGGAAGAATACAGCGGAGCCGACGGCGGGTCTTATGATGGAGAGTCGTATCGGGGTTCCTACGCGAGAGGAATGTCCAGACGCGGCGGCTCGTATGCTATGAGCCGCGCGGATGGTGGCTCGTCTTACAGACGCAGACGGGACAGCATGGGCAGATACTCCCGTGAAGGCGGGTACTCCCGGAACGATGAAATGATCTCCGAGTTGCGCGAAATGATGGAAGGCGCTCCCGACGATCGGACGCGCGAAGACTTCCAACGCCTGATCTCCAAAATGGAGCAGATGTAACCATCCCGAAAGGGGAGAGCCGGGGCAATCGTCCCGGCTCTTTTTTATGCTCGGCACATTAGGCACAAAATTAGGCACAAATAACCGTGCTAAATCGTTGCGAAACCGTGCTGTTTCTGTGCTTTATTGTGCAAGTCCTACAAGGCGGAAACAAAAATAAGGGTAAATTTGTGTATATTATACACAAATTTACCCTTCTGGCGGAGAAGGAGAGAAATTACAGGATTGCCGTTTCAAGGCTTAAACAAGCCTTTTTTGGTTTTGTTAGGCACAAATTAGGCACAAAGTTTCTCAAAAATGCACCGAATTGAGGGCGTTCATCAGCACGATTTCATCGGTCGGCATCATGTGGGAATAGGTCTGCAACGTCTGCTGCACGGTGGAGTGTCCGAGGCGTTTTGATACCGCCGTGATCGGAACACCGTGGGAGATCAGCAGGGAAGCGTGGCTGTGCCGAAGGTCATGCACCCGGATCTCCTGAACGCCCGCTTTCTTTGCGTCCGAATGAAGGTGCCTTCTGATCGCCTCTGTCAGGATCGGGCGGTCGCCGCCGAACACATAGTCCCCGGCGGCAGTCTTTTTGTACTCTTTCAGTTCGTCCACGAGGATGTCAGGCATCGGGATCGTCCGAACGCTGGATTGGTTTTTCGGGGCCGTGATGGCGAATTGCTCGGCGGTCTTGACCGTCAGGCTCTTATTGATCCGAACGGTCTTTGTGTTCAGGTCAACGTCGCTCCATTGCAGGGCAAGCCCTTCTCCCCGGCGGCACCCGGTAAAGTAGAGGAAAATATAGAACATCCGATAGACCGCGTCCGGCTCCTGTTCCATGGCCAGGAAAAACTCGCGCGGCTCCCAGACCTTCATTTCCTCTTTGCGCTCGGTGTTGCGCGGCGGCTTGATCTTCCGCATGAAGTCCGAGGTTTCGTAGTAGTCCATACCGTAGTAACAGACGGCTTTCAGCAGGCGGAACAGCCCTATTTTGTAGTCGAACGACAGACCGTTGATGGACTCCAACCATTTCTGGATGACTGCCGGTTTTGCGTCGGCGATCTTGACGGTTTCAAAGAATGGGATGATCCGCTTTTCCGCCTTGCTCTTTTCGGTCAGGAAGGACGACTCGCGGTTCCTGCTCTTTTGGTATTCAAGGTATCTTCGCGTGAGTTCCGCGACCGTTGTCTGGTCCGGCGCGGCTTTCTGCGCTGCCTTGCGTTCCTCGGCGGACTTGATATAGTCCTCATAGGCGAACTGCGCCTCACGTTTTGTCTTATAGCCGGACAGCCGTTTCTGGTGGATCTCATTGTCCGCGCCCATTTCCCGGAACCGGCACGACCACAGCCCGGATGCGGCATTCTTTTCGTAGGATGGCATTTCTGCTCCGATCTCTATTGACAAAAGAACCTTTTTGTGCTATCATAATAGCGGTGGATCTTCCACCCAGAGGAAGCCATAACGGTGGCGGCTCTCCCTCTTTTATAGAGGGACGATCTTTTTCTCCCTCTATTTCACAATGGAGGGAGGTGATACCATGGTTTACATCACATGGCAGGATGCTTTGCAGATTGCCACTCTTGTACTTGCCATTATCGCTTGTTTTCGCAACAAAAAGAGATAACCGCCCACTCCTTGCCAGGTTAAGCGGTTATCTCGTTTGATCCGAGGGAGAACCGTCATCGGCTTCCTCTGTCCCTATTATACACCGCTTTTTTTGTTTTGTCAATAGGTATGTAAATATATTTATATAATTTTGCGGGGAATTTCCCCGCCTTTTTTATTTTAACGCACTTTCTTTTTCCGCTTTTAGGTTTTCTATTCTTTCATACGATGTTTGCATATACCTGTCTAATGAAGAAATACGGGTGTTATAGGTATTCATAACTTGATTAAGTTGATATTCCAACTCTGAAATTTTCTTCTTTTTGGCTTCAAGAGATTGTTGTGCTTGTAATCTTGTGTCCATATATTTTTGATATATCGGCTTATTGTACTCTTGAACATAGTACTGATAATCTGCTTTTGCAACATGAATTTGATCTGAAAAATCTTTTTGAACTGCATCTCTTTCGATAATTAGTTCGGATCTTTCACGAGACAAGCCATCATAATATCTTTGCTCGTCTGCTATCATGGAATCATATTTTGCAGAAATTTCTGCTTTATTATTTGCAGTATTTGACTCGTTTACTGTATTTGGCTCTGTTACATTATTTGACTTGGTTACATTTTTTGAAGAGCAAGATACAAATATAAATGCAATAATAAGCAATACAAATAGAATATTTATAGTTTTCATTGTTCTATCTCCCTTACAAATTCAATGACCCTCTCCTGCTCGTCCGCGGTCAGCCCGCGGAACAGATCGAGCAGGGCTTTTTCTTTTTCGGAAAGTACCACCTTGGGTTCCGCTCCCGGATCGTCCGTGTTGCCCAGAAGATAATCGGCGCTGACACCAAAATAGGACGCGATCGCAAGCAGGGAAGAATGGTTTGGCACAGTATTCTTCTTTTCCCAGTAACGAATCTGGTTCTCTCCCATTTTAACATCGGATAAAAATTGCTTTCTTGTTAAATTTCGTTCTTGCAAAAGAGCGTTTAACCGTTCGATAAACATGATATTTTTCTCCCTTTTTTGACAAAATCTATTTACAAACCACTAAATAGTGGCTATAATAGTAACTGTGGTTATCATTATTATAGCAAATAATTAAAGTTTTGGAGCGCAAATATGACAAAATTCGCAGATTTTGCAACAGAACAGGAAGCCGCGCGGTGCGTGGAACTCCTCAAAAGCATGGGCGAGAATGCCCGGCAGGACGGTTGTACCGTCTTTGTGGAGTATTCAAAACAGTAACTTTCCCCGGATCTCCACGGCGATGCCCATGCAACGGACGGGAAGTTTCTCTACCTGCTCCGCGCTGAAATTCATCGGTTCATACTTTGGATTCAGGGCAACGAGCGTGACGCCGTTCGGACGGACGATGACGCGCTTTAAGGTTGCTTCTTCTCCGTTCACCATGACGGCGCAGACCTTGCCGGACTCGAACTCCTCGCTTTTTCGCAGGATCACCACGTCGCCGCTATACATTCTCGGCTCCATGCTATCCCCACGCACTTGCAGGGCGAAGTATTCTCCGCTCTTTGCCATTTGCGCGGGGATTTCTTCATAGTCGATGATCTCTTGCTCTGCCAGGATCGGAAGCCCGGCGGCGATCACGCCGTAGACGGGGATCTTGACGCTATTAGGAGAAGTCCCATCCAATAAGTAGTCCACAGAAACGCCAAAGTATTCTGCAAGTTTCCGCGCGGTTTTCGACGATACTCCTTTTACTCTTCCCATTTTTAATTCTGTTGCAAGACTTGGAGCAACGCCCGCTGCTTTTAGCGCAACATGAGGCTTTTCGCCTCTTTCCTCGCATAATTTCACTATTCTTTCGTAAATATTCACAACATAACCCCCAAAAAATTGTACAAAAGTACCAAAATTACAAAATTTAGTATAAAACAGTTGACAACCACAGAATTTAGTGGTAAAATTGTATTGCAAAACAGAAATGCGTAAAAATCGCGTGGTATAATTCAGGTGTACCAACAAATTGTAAATGATTTGTGAATTATACCACGCCCCCGCTTGACAAGCAAGCGGGGGGTGGCAAGTCCAAAAGAATTATAATGCACTGTTCACCGCTTACATTATAATACAACTTTTGGTGTTTGTCAAGTGGTTTTTACAAAAAATTGTAATAAGGGAGGAGGGATATGATGACGGACTTTGGAAAGGTCATCAAGATCGCGCTTGTAAACCGTGGCGAAAAGCAGGCGTGGCTTGTTGACCAGGTCAAGGAAAAGACGGGGCTTTACTTCGACGCCTCGTATTTGACCAAGATCATCAATGGCAAGATCAACGCCGCACCGCAGATCATCGCCGCGATCAAAGAGATTTTGAACATTTGACCGCGCGATGCGACCACATTCGACCAACCGGATGTGGTATCATTAGTTTCCAAATTGCTGTCCCGTCAGCATCATAACCGGGAGAAAAGGAGAAAGATATGGAAATCAAAGAAAACCAGTTTTACATCGTAAGAGCCAACAGAGCCGGCGTGTTCTTCGGCAAGATCAAAAACGCAAACCACGATTCTGTCACCATGCAGGACGTTCGCAAACTGTTCTATTGGGACGGTGCTTGCGCGGTTGAAGAACTCGCTCTCAACGGTACGAACAAGCCTGGAAACTGCAAGTTTACGGTAACGATCCCGGAGATGGAGATCGCTGATCCGATCCAGATTATTCCCTGCACGGAAAAGGCTGTTGCAAGCATTCAGGCGGTGGAAGTATGGAAGGCGTGAGTTTAGAGCAGAAAATACAGCGGTTCCTTGCTGTTGAGATAGGCTCCGGCGACGGCTACGGCTCCGGCTCCGGCTACGGCTCCGGCTCCGGCTCCGGCGACGGCTCCGGCTCCGGCTCCGGCGACGGCTCCGGCTCCGGCTCCGGCTACGGCTACGGCGACGGCGACGGCTACGGCTACGGCGACGGCTACGGCTCCGGCTCCGGCTACGGCTACGGCTCCGGCTACGGCGACGGCGACGGCTACGGCTTGAAATCCTTTAATGGGTTGAAAGTCCATTCCATTGATCGTATTGAAACCGTTATCCTGTCGGTTCATTTGAACCTTGCAAAGGGATTCTCCATCGCAGACGATCTCACAACGCATCCTTGCTATATAGCAAAAGGAAATAATCTTTTTGCTCATGGGGAAACTGCGAAAGCCGCACAAGAGGCTCTTCGAGAAAAGATTTTTGACAATCTGGACGATGACGAGAAACTGGATGCCTTCCGATCCGAGTTTCAGGACTTTGACAGAAAATATCCCGCAAAAGTCTTTTTCGATTGGCACCATAGGTTGACGGGCAGTTGCGAGTTCGGAAGAAATCAATTTTGCAGGAACCACGGGATCAACCTTGAAACGGATGAATATTCCGTCCGGGATTTTGTCCGCATCTGCCAAGATGATTACGGCGGGGAGATCATCAAAAAGATATTGGAGGACGAGCCATGACCAGGGACGAAATCATGAATCGGTTGGAAGCAGGCGGACCGATCATTGCCCCGGATGGGGACGTAAAAATCATTCCGGCTCCTCAATTACAGGACGCGAGAACCGCGGTGCTGACCTATGAGAACATCATGGAGCGATACTGCTGCGGGATCAACCGGGCGAAAACGATCATCCGCTCCGTCCGTTCCTGCTGCGGCGGCGGGAAACTTCCGCAAGGAAAAATCCTCGCCTCGGAACTTGCCTACTGGGAGAGCCTACCAATCAAGAAGGAGGTGAGGATATGAACTACTGCGAAACGCTGGAACGGATGCTCCGTTCGATCAACGAAGGGATCGAAGAGTCCTACGAGAACGGACTGCACTTCCTGCCGGAGTTTGGTCTTATGATCCGCCAGAAGCGCGTGATCGAGAAGGCTCTCCGCAAGATGCGGAAGATCCAGGCAGAGGCGGAGGAGATGATCGGCGGTCGCCGTACCGAGAAGATCACCTGCGAAGATCCCGACCTGGAAAAAAGATAGCCCGCCGTTGTAGCAGCAACGACGGGCAGGGAGAAAGGATATATGGTTATACCTTTCTCATTCTACCACAACAAAACAGATTTGTCAAGGAGAATTTGAAAAAATGCAAAATGAAAAGATCGTCCGGGTGCCGGATATAACCCGCGAGGAATGGCTCGCGTTCCGGCGAACCGGCATCGGCGGGAGCGACGCCGCCTGCGTGATGGGGTTGAACCCCTGGCGGAGCCGGTTGGAACTCTACGCCGATAAGAAGGGAATGGTGCCGGACAAAGAGGACACCGAGGCAATGCGGATCGGGCGCGACCTGGAAGAATACGTTGCCAAGCGGTTCACCGAGGCGACCGGAAAGAAAGTCCGGCGTAACAACTTCATGTACCGTTCCGCAGCCAATCCGTTTATGATCGCGGATATTGACCGTGAGGTAGACGGCGAAAGCGCGGGTCTGGAATGCAAGACCACCCGCAACTGGGAGCGCAACGATTATGAAGCCGGGAACATCCCGCTGATCTACTACGTGCAATGCGTCCACTATATGGCGGTTCGGAACTACGATCGGATGTATCTCGCCGTTCTTGTTCTCGGTAAAGGCTTCTACTGGTTTACCATTGAGCGCAACGCCGAAGAAGAGGCGGCTCTCATCGCGCAGGAACGCGCGTTCTGGGAACTGGTGCAGAACAACACCCCTCCCGAAGGAGATGGCACAGAGAGCGCGGAAACCGCCTGTAACACGATCTGCGGGCTTGTGAACGAGGAAAAGACCGAGCCGGTCAACCTCTGCGAGTTCGACGACGATTTCCGTTCGCTCGATCTTCTGACCGCCGAGGCAAAATACCTCGACCAGAAAATCAACGCGATCAAGGAACGGATCAAGTTGAAAATGGGGGACGCGCCCGCCGGATGGTCGGCGAACTACTCCATTTCCTACAAGTCGCAGTCCCGGACGACCGTGGATAGCAAGAAACTCCAAAAAGATTTCCCGCAGGCATACGCCGCCTGCACCAAACAATCCACCACAAGAATTTTCAAATACAAGGAGAATAAACAAAATGACAACTTCTAACACCACCGGCGCGATCACGAACGCCTCCGCAAACCTCGCCGCACAGCAGGCGGCACCGAAGAAGCCCAGCCCGGCAAATATGATGAGAAAACTTCTCGATTCAGAAGCAATGCAAAAGTTGATCACAGAAACTTGCAAAGAAAAAGCCGGTGAATTTACCGCTTCCGTGATCGAACTTTATTCCTCCGATAAGTCATTGCAAAAATACGATCCGAAAGAAGTATTTACAGAGTGCATGAAAGCGGCGACTCTGAATCTTCCTCTTAACAAAAATCTCGGATTTTCATGGGTAATTCCATTCAATGATATTCCGACATTTACCATCGGATATAAAGGATTTGTTCAGTTAGCCCAAAGAACAGGCGCCTACAAATACATCAACGCCGGGGTCGTCTATGAGGGCGAGTTCAAGGGTATGGACAAACTATCCGGCGCGATCGATATTTCCGGCGAGAAACTCTCGGAAGAAGTGGTCGGCTACTTTGCGTACATCGAAACAATCAACGGCTTTTCAAAGCCTGCCTACTGGACAAAGGAAGATGTAATCAAATTCGCGAGAAAGTATTCAGCCGGGTTCCGTGCAAACAGCAAGTCTTGGAGAGAAGAATTTGACAAAATGGCAATCAAGACCGTGTTAAAAGACCTTATCTCCAAATGGGGCGTGATGTCCGTGGAGATGGTCAAGGCGATGGACGATGACCGCGCGGACAACGCGGACGCGGTGATCCGCGGCGAACAGGAACCGGCTCCCGCTTCCGTGTACGAAGGTCAGGCGGAGGACGCCGATTACCCGCCGCTCGATGGTGAGGTGTCCGCATGAACAATCCGACCGAAGAAATGATGGCATCCGCCCTCGAAGTCAAGCACAGGCAACTGTGCTTGGCTCGGAGTGGGCTGTGGATGAGAATGTGCAACCTCGTGGAAAAATCCCATGAGGTATTCAAGGCAATGACGCTTGAGGAGCGCGAACGGGAAATCGACAAGATCGTGGAATTGGCGGTCGCGGTCGATTACCTCAAAAGCGAGGCCGAGGGCATGGAAAAGTCCGCAGATGACGTCGCGCACAAAATGAACACCGCAAAGGCGTTCTTCGATATGCTGTCAGGGTTGAAATCCAGAAGCAGAGAAAAGGAAGAATGACCTATGAAACCCGGCATCGACTTTTTCCCGCTCGATGTCGATTTGGATGAAAAATGGGAACTGATAGAGGCAGAGTTCGGACTGAAAGGGTTTTCGGTAGTCGTTAAGTTGCTCCAAAGGATTTATGGGGGACAAGGTTACTACTGCGAATTTACAAACGAGGTTGCGCTTTTGTTCGCCAAGAGGCTTGGTTTGGGTGGGAGCGTCGTTTCGCAAATAGTCTCTGCCGCTGTCAACAGGGGTATCTTCGACAAAACACTATATGATAAGTACGCGATCCTGACTTCCGGGGGAATTCAGAAACGGTACTTTGAGGCTGTCAGCCGCCGTAAAAGTGTGAAAGTCGATCCACGGTACCTCCTTGTTCCCTATACCCAAAAATCGAGCGATGATGACAAAAACGAAAAAAATGTAAACATTTTTTCGGAAAATGTCAACAATTTTGAACAAAGTAAAGTAAAGGAGAGTAAAGTAAAGAATACACCACCTATCGCGCCCGCGCGCGGGGTAAACCAAAACGTCTATTTGACGGACGAGGAATACGCCGACCTGCAAGCGGCTGGCATCCCGGACTCTTACATTGATTACTTTTCCCAAAGGATCAGGGAGAGCGGGTACAACTACGACAGCCACTATGACTTCATCAAGAAGTGGTGGGAGAAGGATCGGAAAAAGGCTCCCTGGAACGGTCACCCGAAAGAGCATGAAGGCTCTTTCGACACCGACGAATTTTTCCAGGCGGCACTCCGGCGATCTCAAAATCAAAAAAAAGGATAATGAACCATGACAAACAACTACAATTACAATTTTGATCTCGAAGGTCATTATGTACCTGAATCGGTTAGACGCTTTATAGAGGGGTTTATTCAGCAGTTTATTGCCGATAAACGAAAATCCGAAGCGTCAAAGCGTTTCGATAATCCTCGCATTGCAAACACATTGGCGATACAGGATTTTCTTTTCCTGATGCGTGATCGTTACGGCTGTTACGTCACGATAAATTGGTTATTTGATATAGCCGATTTTAAGGTTACTATTACGTTAAGAAAGGATATTGAACAATGAGCAACAAACAAACCCAATGCGAGATGATCCTCGCGTACATGGAAGAAGTGGGGAGCATTACCCCGGCGGAAGCAATGGCGGAGTTCGGCTGTATGAGGCTGGCATCGCGCATTTGCGAGATCAAGAGAACGCACAAGATCAAGACCGAGCGCGTTTATACCGTAAACAGATATGGAAAGCGCGTACCCTTCGCGCGGTACTCGTTGGAGGCGTGATGAATAAAGAAAAAGAGAAAACCGCCATTGAGCGGTTGAAAGCCTTTGAGCCATATAGCGAGCCATATCTCCTCTGCTACTCCGGCGGGAAGGACAGCGATTGCATCCGCATTCTTGCGAGCCTTGCAGGTGTTCGTCACGACATCGTGAACAATCACACTACGGTTGACGCTCCTGAAACCGTGCGTTACATCCGATCAATACCGAACATCCACATAGAATACCCCGAAAAGACCATGTGGCAGTTGATCGTTGAGAGTGGAATGCCGCCGACCCGGCTTGTACGCTACTGTTGCGCCGAACTGAAAGAGCGCGGCGGGAAAGGTCGCGTAAAGGTGACGGGTGTTCGATGGGCTGAAAGCGCAAATCGTGCGAAAAATTCAGGTGTAATAAGGGTTATTGGCAAGGAAAAGACCATGCGTAAACTTGCGGATGAAATCGGCGCCGATGTCCTTGAAACCGAAAAAGGCGGTCTGATTATGAACGACGACAACGACCGCAACCGCCGGTTTGTTGAGCATTGCTACCGAACGACCGCGACAATGGTGAATCCGATTGTGGATTGGTCGGACGCGGATGTATGGGAGTTCCTGCGGCACTACGGATGTCAGAGCAACCCGCTCTATCAATGCGGGTTCAAGCGGATCGGCTGTATTGGATGCCCTATGGGGACCGCAAATGGGATGAAGGCGGAATTTGCGCGTTATCCAAAGTATAAAGAGAACTATATCCGCGCGTTTGACAGAATGCTTGAAGAACGGAAGCGTAGAGGCTTGTTTGAGGTTGGTTGGAAAACGGGCAAAGAAGTCATGGCATGGTGGCTCGGTGAGGACAAAGACCAAATTTCGATGTTTGAGGAGGATGAGAAATGAGTTTTGACGATATTATAATTCTTGTAAAAGAGAGCATAAATACGCATGGCGATATTTTTCAGAATGATGAAATAATCCTCGACAGCAATGCCGTCGATCATATCGCGGATGACATTGCAACGGCATTGTGCGGTGCGCGGGACGAACCCGCCGATGTACCCGTGCGGCATGGGCATTGGGAGCAAAAAAAATGGGACAAAGACGCTTATTCCTGTTCATTATGCAAGCATATTTTTGGTATCAGGGAAATTATGTTTTGGGATCAAAATATTGATGTGTTTGGCTTTGCAAAATACTGCCCGTTCTGCGGCGCAAAGATGGACGGAAAGGAAACGGAATAATGAAACTCGGTGATATGACTTTCAAGCAAATAGCAGAGATTTGCGCGTTTCACAGATGCGATCAATGCCCATTTTGTAAAGATGACGGTGGTTGCATATTGTTAAAACATGTTCCGTCACATCAAGATTTGAACATGGAGGTAAAGATTGATGCTGACACCGTTTAATCCGGCATACAATAGCCTTCCGCTCCCGGCGAACCTATACGAGAAAGGGCCGGATGAGAGCGAGGACAAGCCCGTCTGCCGCTGCTCCGAGTGCGGCGAGGGCATCTTCTTCGACGAGCAAGTGTGGGTGTTCGGGAACAAAGTGTTCTGCGAAGCCTGCACAGAGGCGCACAGCACCTACGCGCGCGACGGAATAACCTACACCGACAAAGAGTGCCGGGACGAATACAACGCGAAAATCCGCGCTTTCTGGGCGCGCGAGGAAAGGATCATCAATTTTGGAGGACAACATGGGGAAGGCAGTAATGTTGAGCATCCACCCGAATGGGGTGGGAAAGATCGTTGACGGGGAAGAGACAATCGATATAAGAAAGACAAAGCCGAAAATCAAAACGCCGTTCAAGTGCTATATCTACCACACATCCGGCGGGTGGGAGTACAGGGATCACTGGTGTACGGCTGTCATGCCGCCAAACGGAAGCCTGTATGACGGTTCGCAGAGAGTCATCGGGGAGTTCATTTGCGATAAGATTTACACGGTCGAAGATCGTGGAAACCGCTTTACAGTTGGAGATTTCGACCGACTTAATAATCTTGTCGCAAAATCATCTTGCCTTGACTTCGACGATATGAAAAAGTATGCCGATGGTCGCAAGGTTCTGTACGCTTGGCACATCTCCAACCTAAAAATCTACGATGAGCCGAAAGAGTTGTCCGATTTCCGAATATCTAAAAAGTGCAATTCTTGTAAAGTAAGTGGGTATGAAAACTGCTGTCCGTATGACGAAATGTGTATCGTTCCGGCAGTACTGTCACGTCCCCCTCAATCGTGGCAATATGTGGAGGAGTTGAAATGAGCCGTGTAACAGATGTCAAAGAAACGGTCAATCAGGCGATCAAATTTGCGATTGCTTTTCCATGCCATATCTGCCAATACGAAAACGAGAAAACGGGCGGATGCAGAGCCGGAGTGAAATACAAAGGCACTTGCCCCGTTTATCTAAACCTAAACAGTGAACTACGGAAATTGAGGAAAATTGAGGAGAAGCAGAAATGAACATCAAAGTAACGATCACGCAAACGAACGGGATGACGACCGAAAAGGTCTTTGAACGCCCGGAAGTCGCCTTCCGCTGGGCTTTGCTCAAAATTCAATCCGACGGCGTTTCTGCCGTCAACATCGAAAAGGAGAACTGATTATGAAAAAGTTTTTGATTTCTTTCGTTCAGATCATGGGGACTATCTGCGTTGCGGCTGCCATCTGCGTGGGTGCGGTGTTTGCCGCAAAAGCCATCGGGAAGGCCGACGATGAAAAGGACGAGGTCAAGATGTGCATGGACGAGATCGTGCCGCAGTACGAGTGGCAGAACTACGCCTACACAGCGCAGAAGGCTACGGTCTGGGAGCCGGAGAAAGACTCCTGCTACTACGTGATCGTCGTCTATGCCGCGGATGAAACCGAGTCGCTCCACCGCTACGAGTTCCTCTGCCGCGTTCGTTACGAAGGCAAGGAGCCTGATGTGGACGCCGATCTCGTCCGGGTTGATGTTTGCAAGGAGTATTGAGGTGGGAAATGGGAAGATATGTCTTTTACGTTGATTTAGAAAAACTCCCGTATAAATCAATAGTGTTAGGGGACAAAACAATCGTATGCCTTTTGAAAGAGGATTTAGATGCTTTGCCAATCGTTGCTTCTCCAATTCAAAACCCCAAACACATTGTGTATTGCAAAGATTGTGTTCACAGAGACCCGGAAGATAAAAGATGTGATGGTGCATTTTGCGGAAGGGGTGGTTTCCTTCCTGTGGATGATTTCGATTTTTGTTCTTGCGGGAGAAAGAAGGAGAATGTCAATGGTAAAAACGAAGTACCACAACAAAAAGATTAAGGGCGCGGACGGCTTCGTTTACGACAGCAAGAGAGAGCGTTCAAGATATGATCAACTGCTTCTCTTGCAGAGAGCGGGACTTATAACCGAACTGAAACGCCAGGTGCGGTTTGAATTGATCCCAACGCAAAGAGAACAACCGACAATCTCCAAAAGAGGAACGCCAAAGGTCGGAAGAGTGATCGAACGCGCCGTTGACTACATCGCGGATTTCGTCTATATCGACAAGAACAAACAACTTGTGGTTGAGGATGCAAAGGGCAAGAGAACAAAGGACTACATCATCAAGCGGAAACTCATGCTCTTTTTCCACGGAATACGCGTCAGGGAGGTGTAGCCTATGGACAATCGGGATCGGAACGTCCGTTGCCCGTTCTATCGTCCGGGGACGCATCACACGACGAAGAATAAAAGGCTCATCGGGCAGAGAAAGCGAACGATCAACTGCAAGGGTGCCATTGCTTATCATTCCGTAAGGTTCCAGACCGTGGAGGAGCGCGCGGAATACAGCAAAAGATACTGCAAGATGAACTGCGGTGCTTGCCCGATTTACAACTGCATTGAACAGATGAACGAGGAGCAGGGTTGATCCCTGCTCCTTTAATTTTAATTGGGGGTACCACTTTTTTTTATTATTTGATAGTATGGTACCAGATGAATTGCGGGGGTGGTATTTATGCCTATTATAAGCGGGCTTATATGGAATATCATCAACGCTATCAAGGCATTGTTTGGGGGTGGAAAGCGTGCCTAAACCTACTGATCCGCAGACTTTGGAAAAGGTGCGCGCATTGCTTGCAAGCGGTGTCGGTGTGAACGAAGTTGCCCGGCAGGTCGGAATGTCCTCTGCGGGCGTTTCCGGGTTGAAAAAACGGCTTGAACAGGATAAATCTTTCGAGCAGGAGCGAGCAGATAAAAAACAGGAGTTCATCGAACTGGCTTGGCAAGCCGCCGCAAAGGGCATTCGGATTGTGAACGCCAAACTGGATGACATCGAGAAAAGCCAGGAACTTGCCGCAAAAACGGATATGCGGGAAATCTCCACCGCCGTCGGAACGATGATCGACAAAGCCCGGCTCGCCGCGGGAGAGTCCACGCAGAACGTGAATGGGACTGTATCTCTTTTGAAGTTTGAGGATTTCTGATGGTAGTTGCAGATTTGATCGAAAAGCGAAAAGAAATTTGGGAACACGGGAGCGAGAAGCGAGAAAGTCAACCTCACGATCTCAAAACAGATCAGGATTATGTTAATATGGTTGCCCGCACGATCCGGCAACCCGGCAACGAAGGTCTTATGGAAGAGATCATCGAAAGACCGTATCTGCTGATCGAGGCTTGTTTCTACGTCGTCGATAAGGAGAAGAACACGATCCCGTTCTTCCTGAACGAGATACAGCAGGCGTTCATCCGCGAGTTTGAAACGCAAGGAACCGAGCGTCCGTTCTTCATTCTCAAAGGGCGGCAGCAGGGGTTTACCACGCTGATCACGGCGATCCAGTTGTCCTACGCGATCACGCGAAAGAACTTCTCTGGCGCAACTCTTGCTGATAATGCGGACAACACCGAGGCGATCTTCACGGATAAGGCAAAGACCGTTTACGAACGATTGCCGGAGCCGCTTAAAAGGCACGAGAAGTACAGCAACCGCCGGGAGTATTTCTTCGACGATCTTAATTCCTCATGGCGTATTGCGACCGCTACGCGAGATGCGCTTCGTTCCCGGACGCTGAACTTTGTTCATTTCTCCGAGGTGGCGTTCTTCCAATGCTCCCTGGGCGACCTGCAAGCCGCCATCCGTCCCGCCATCGTGCAGGGCGCGTTCGTGGTCTATGAAACGACCGCAAACGGCTTCAACGACGCGAAAACGCTGTGGGACAGCGGTTCCTGCGTCAACCTGTTCTATGAGTGGTGGAGATCCCCGGAATACCGCTCCAAACATCTGGAACTGCTCAACACGGACGATCCGTGGCTTGCTGACCGTCTTTCGTGGCTCCGTTCCCGCGGGCTGGACGACGAGCAGTTGGCGTGGTACGCCGACACCTACAACGGCTATATCGAGAAAGACAAGATCAGGCAGGAATACCCATGCACGCCGGAAGAGGCGTTCCTGTTCTCCGGCGACTCCGTGTTTGACGTGCAGAAGGTCACCGAGGCGATGAACCGTGCGCTCGCGCATCCGAAACTGACGCGGCGCGGGTACTTCACCTACCGCCCGGTGGAAACGCCGCTTATGGACGAGCAGGGAAACAAGGTCGGCGGCACATGGACGATCGAGGACATCCAATGGGTGGACGATCGGAACGGCATGATCAAGATCCACGAGGAGCCGCGCGAGCATAAGGACGCGCAGGAGATCGTGGACGGGCAAGCCCCTTATGTGATCGGCGCGGACACTTCCGGGAGCGGTCAGGACTTCTGGGCGGCGAAGGTAATCGACAACATGACCAAAAAGACCGCGGCAACGCTGCACAAGCAGAGCCTTGACGCGGACAAGTTCACGGAGCAGTTGATCTGCCTGGGGCAGATGTACCACAACGCGCTGATCTCCATTGAGATCAACCTCTCACCGTACCCGATCATCGCGCTGACGCGGAAGTACAACTACACGAACGTCTATATGCGTGAGCGGTACGACAAGACCTACGACGAGCGGACGCAGGAGCCGGGCTTTCTCACCAACAAGGCGACAAAGCCAGCCGCTATTGACAATTTGGTCATGCTGTTCCGGGAGTTCCCGGATATTGAGTGCGACCCCGAAACGCTCCATGAAATGGCTGTGTTCGTCCGCAAGGAAGGCGGAAAGATGGAAGCCGTGGACGGAGAGCATGACGACCTTGTGATGGCTCTTGCGATCGCTCACATGAGCGCGAGCCAACAGACCATCTCCTGGTTGCCGGTGGAGCATAAGATCCCGGACGATCTCAAATGGTTCTTTGGAGAGAACTACGGGCGCGATGATGACGACAGCCTTTCCGCCGGGATGCGGTGGGACGATTTTTGAGGAGGAACGAGGATGTTTTGGAGAGCCGATGTTGAAACCAATGAGTTGAAACGCGAGAACGAACGGCTGAAAGCGGAGTTGGAAGAAGCAAGAGCCGAGATCGAACGGCTGAACAAGCAGATTGCGGAAAAGGACGTTGACAGCAGGACGTTCATTGACGAATACATCAACGGTCCCGAAGATGACAGAACGGAGGTGCAGAGGTGGGCAACGAGCAACAGATGACTTCTCCCCTGTGGGAGGACAGAGAACACGCGCGGGAGTATCTCGCGGCGGTCGGGCTTGCAAAGAACCTTCCGCTGTTTGTCCGTTTCTATGACGGCGACCAATGGGCGCGGGCAACCGATGCCACGCGGAATATGCCGCGACTTGTCACGAACATCATCAAGATGATCTGCCGGAACAAGAAGTCCGCGATCCTCTCCACGCCCGTCCGAATCGTCTACAAGAGCGAGGACGACAGGAGCGCGGAGAACTTCACCCGCTTCTCCAACTACATCCAGAAGGAGATCGGGCAGGATGACCTTGACAAGCAGGCGGTAGGCAGCGGCGTAAAGAAAGGCACCTACATCTTCCACTACTACTGGGACGCGGAGGCACGCGGCAGAAAGGGACAACTCCCCGGCGGGCTTCGGTGTGAACTGATTGACCCGCTCAACGCCTATTTTGCAAACCCGGCGGAGCCGGACGAGCAAAAACAGAAGTGGATCATGTTTGAGAGCCGCGAGGAGGTCCAGGCAGTCCGCGAGAAGGCGGACAAGGCCATCAACCCGGATATGATCACAGAGGACGAGCAGGACAGCCTGTATCCCGCGAAAGAGCAGAAGGGAACCCCGATGTGTACTGTCCTGACGCGGTACTTCCGCAAGGACGGGGAAGTGTACTGCGAGAAGGCGACGAAATCGGTTATCTTCAACGCCGCGTACCCCATTACGCCGGACCTGAACCGCGCGTTGGAGGATATTCGGAACGCGGAGCCTTACGCGGACGAAAACACGAAAAAGAAGTCGAAGGAAGATCCAGGCAACAACGCGATGCCGGATAAGCCCGGAGAGGGCAAGCAGACGATCTCGGACAGCACAAAAGCCTATCTCTACCCGGTCGTTGTGGGGAACTACGAACCGCGCGAGAACAGCATCTACGGGCTTGGCGAGGTCGAAGGGCTTGTGAGCAACCAGAAGGCGATCAACCTGATCCTCTCCATGATCGCTTACAACATCGAGCAGACTGCGTGGAGCAAATATGTCGTTCTTCCCGGCGCGCTGAACGGTCAGCGGATCAACAACGATCCCGGACAGGAACTGACAGACTTTACAAAGACGGGGAACGGCATCAAGCGGTTGGAGGGACAGCAGATCCCGACCGGCGCGTTTGGCATCATTGACACCATCACGAGCCTGACGCGGACGGTCACCGGCTCTTCCGAGGTTATGACGGGTGAAACGGCGGGTGCGAATATGTCCGGCGCGGCGATCGCGCAGTTGCAGTCGCAAGCGTTGCTCCCGGTCGAGGAACTCAAAGACACCTTCTGGAACGTCAAGAAGAAGCAGGGCAAGGTGATGGCGCAGTTCTTCAAACTGTACTACACCGAAACGCCGTTCTTCTATGACGACGAGGAGCCGGACGTGGACGAGCAGGGAAAACCAAAGACCGACGCGTTCGGTAATCCGATCAAAAAGACCGTCCGCCGCTCCGGCTCGTTCAACAGCGCGGCGTACCGGGAACAGGATATGGATGTCGTTGTTGAAACAACGGCAGGAACAAAATCCTCTGCCGCCGGTGATATTGCCGCTCTTGATCTGCTTTTGAACCACGGCGACATCAGCGCAAAGACCTACATCGAGATGTACCCGGAAGGCGCGCTCTCCAATAAGACCGAACTCGTCAGAAAACTCGGCGAGCAAGAGGCAAACGCGCTTTCTTCCATGCAACAGCGGGTGGCGCAGGATCAGCAGATGATCCAGCAGATGCAGGCACAAATCCAGGAGCAGAACGACACCATAAACAAGGTTTACGCTCTGATGAACGAGAACAAGCGGCTCAACGAGATGCTCGTCACGCTCTATCAGGAAGCGCAGGAAAAGGTGCAGTACGCCAACCGGCAGATCGAGCAGGGCAACCAGAAGATCATGGAGACCACGCAGGACGCCACCGCGCTGGCGCAGGATCTTGCACGGGCGCAAGGGCTTTTGTAACGGTAACGACCGCATAGCGGTATGTTATAAATTCGCAGGAACGCGCAAAAATCCAAAAAAGAAAGGGACTCTGAATGGACACCGAAGAACTGAAAACAGCGCAAGCAAGCGAAGATACTGCCGGAACGGTCAATCAGGCAGAGGAGCAGGTCGGCACCGCTGATACCGACAACCAACAGACCGAAACCGATGCGAACACCGAAACCAACGATGCCGACTTTTCCGAAGGAGAAACGGATGGGAATGATCAACCCGCCGAAGAACCAAAGAAAGAACCGCAATCGAAGGAACGGAACGCAGAGGAAGCCCGCAAACGCCGCGAGGCTGAAAAGCAAGAGGCGATCAAGAAGGCACGGGTCGAAGCCATCATCGAGGCTATGGGCGGGAAGAACCCGTACACCAACGCCGAAATGACCGATGCGGACGATGTTGAGGAATATCTCAATATGAAGAAGATCGAGAAGGACGGCAAAGACCCGATCGCGGACTACGCCAGTTGGACAAAGCAACAGGCAAAAGCCCGCAAGGCAGAACAGGAAGCGCAGGAAGCGCAGGAAGCGAAGGCGCGGGACGATATTGAAGCGTTCCGCAAGGCGCATCCCGACGTGGACACCAACGCCCTGTTCAAAGATGAAGCGTTCACCGACTACGCCGAAGGCAAGTTGGGGAACAGACCGCTCACGCAGATTTATGACGGCTATCAGAAACTCGTGGGCGGCGCGAGAAAGGCGGAACAGGAAAAAGCCGCCCAGGCACTCGCAAACAGCCGGGCAACGCCCGGATCTGTTCAAAGCCAGCCAAACGGCGATACGGAATTCTTCACCGTAGATCAGGTGAGAAAGATGTCGCCGCAAGAAGTACGACAAAATTACGACAAAATAATGAAATCCATGAAAAAATGGTAGAAAGGAGTAGGCTATGGCTTACAGCAATTTTATTCCGACCGTATGGGCGGAAGGATTCAATCACGAACTGGAACGCCTCTGTGTCATGCTCGAAGACTGCAACAGAGAGTACGAAGGAAAGGTCAAAGAGCAGGGCGACACCGTAAAAATTCTCGGTGTCGGCAGACCGACGATCAAGACTTTGACAAGAGCAAACGCATCAGGCAACATCGACGATCCAGAAGAACTGGAAGATCAGTCCGCGTTTCTCCAAATCAACCAGATTCGGTACTACAACTACATGGTTGGTGACATCGACAAAGTGCAAGCGAAGGGCGGCATGATGGAGGCGTACAACAAAGAAGCGGCAGAAGGCATGGCAAACGAGGTCGATAAGTATATCGCCGCTTTTGCAACCGACGCAAATGTCAAGAAACTGAACACAAACCCGGTGAACGCCGCGGGTGCTTCTACGAATGTCCTCTACATCATCGACGACGCGATCCAGAAACTCCGCGAGAACGATGTTCGGGCGAACACGAAGATCGTGCTGACCGCTCCGCCTCGGTTCACGAAACTCATCAAGCAGAAGTTGATCGGCACCAGCACGAACAACCCCTCTCTGCTTGAGCACGGCGTTCTGACCACTTATGGAAATGTGGTGATCAAGGAGTCCAACAACGTCAAGACTACCAGCGACGGCGCGGTTGACAACATCATGATCCGCACGCAGAGAGCAATCGCGTTTGTCAATCAACTTACCGAAACCGAGGCATATCGTCCGGAAAAGAAGTTTGCCGACGCGGTGAAGGGTCTGATGCTCTTCGACGGCAAGGTCATCCGCCCGAAAGAAATCATCAACATCAACGTCAAGTACACCGATTGACGAAAAGGAGGTAAACTACAATGGCTGCAACTGCTATCACCCCCGTCAAACTGACGGATTTCAACAAGGTATCGAGCGAGATCACCACGGCAACTATGACGGCGGCGCTTGACGCGACCGACGGCGGGTACATTACCCCGAACGGCGCGGACGAAAAAATGCTCGTTCTCGTGCAGAACACCAACGGCTCGGCTGCGGCAAAGACGGTGACGTTCAAAGCCGGAACGGGTATTCAGGGCGTCAACGATTACGCCGTGGAGATCGCCGCAGGAAAGACGGTCATCGTCGCGCTGGAAAGCGGACGCTTCAAGATCATGAGCGGCACGAACAAAGGCAAGATCCATCTGACCGGAGCGGCTGATCTCAAGGTCGCCGCATTTACTCTTCCGTAAGTAAATTACGGAACCGTAAAAGGTTTACGGAAAGAACCAACTCCGATGGGGCAGGGGTTGCCCTGCCCCATCTTTCATGGAGGGAACTATGATAAAGTCACTTGGAGCGCAACAAACAAAAAGTGCCGACGGGAAAAGGGGTGTGCGCTTCCTTGCAGAAGTGGAGTACCTGCTGACCAATATGTTTATCCGTATAACGGTATCCGGCATTACTCGCAAAATCCAACTGAAACAAGCATACGAAAGAATTATTTCGGGCGGCGAAACCATAACGCCGGAAGAAGGGTATCAATTTTTCACCGCTTTTACGGTGGAGAATGTGCCGGATACGCTTGCAATCTCTGACTTTGACGTCAGTTACTCATCGCCTGCGGAGGTGGAAGAATGAAACTCGGAACCATCAAGATCGAAGCGTTGAAACTCATGTTCGCCAACAACGAGGACGAACTTTCGATTGATAACCATGACAACAACGACCCGAACGGGGTCGCTCCGCTTGACCTGACGGAAGCGGCGGCAGACCCGCAATACCGGGACTACCTCAACAATATGAACGGCTCGATCAACCGTTGCTTTTCCATTCTGGAAGCACGGAAGGTCCTGCCGACCAAACGCGCGGTGCTGATCGAGAACGCCGCGCAGAACGAGTACGGAAAGGAAATCAACCTTTCCGCTATTTCTGACCTTGACGACATCCAGCGCGTGACCGTTCGCAATCGGAACGGCTACGCAACGGCGGTCGATTACGATACAGAGGCGGACACCATGATCCTGCCGACGGTCTGCGCCGGGGACACCGTTGCGCTGATCTACTATCCGCGCCTTGACCGGCTCACACCGACAACGAGCAACACGCTCGACCTGCCGATCCCCGATAAGATCGCAACCATCATCCCGTACTACGTCAAATATGACCTGTTCCGCGAGGATGACGAGAGCGAAGCAAACGTGGCTTTGCGCCGGTTTGAGGAGTCGCTCTCGGAGATCACGGAGCGGGCGGGATCGTATCAGAGCGCGGTGGATCATGTGGTCGGCTTTTGGGGGGATTGATAATGGCAAACCTCAAACAATTCAGAATGGGCGATTTTCGCGGGGTGGATTTTTCATCTTCCCCGCTGAACGCGTCCTATACACGCGCCGTTTCCGGGAAGAACTGGATCAACGAATACGGCGCGAACAAGAAGCGGAACGGCTGGGAGCAGATCCTCCCGAAACTCGGAGAGCGGATCAACGGTATTTTCCCATACCAAACCAACACAGGCATGGAACTGCTGGTGTTCACGGAGAGGCGCGCGTTCCGCGTTTATTTTGCAAACAACGCGTGGACGAGCGCGGATGTTTCCGCGTCCGCCGGGAGCGAAACCTACGCCGCGCAGCGCACGAACGGTGACCTGAAAAACCTTGCTGACCGCAAACTGATGGCGGCATACGGGAAGAACGGCATCTACATCCCGGCGGGCGGTTACTACTTTTACAGGACGAGCGACCACAAACTCTATGAACTGGACGCGTACCAGATCGGCATGACGGCGGCGAAAGCCTACGCGGCGCAGTCCTTCATCACGGTTCCGAGAACAACGATCAACATCTCGTCGAACGATCATCGTCCGTCGACCGGCGAAACGCTTGACTCCGCCAACCTGTTGACCCCTTACAGGATCAACGAATTTGTGGGCGAATCAACGGAAGGAGCAACCTACACCCTGGACGCAACGCCGGATGAAACCGATTACTATTTTCTCGTGGACGGTGTGGCGGCGGACTCTACCTGGTTCAGTATTTTAGGGAACCAACTCACGTCGCAATATAACCAGAACGGCAAAACCATTTCCGTGGTGTTCAAGCGCGATCTTTCCATTGTCGGCCCGGATCACTGGGACGTTTCCATTGCCACAGATCAGGCGGTCGGGCAAAACCCCGTCTGCACCACGTTCGGTATTGCCGGGTATTCGGATCGCATCTTCCTCGGCGGGAACAAGAACAACCGTGTCTATTTCTCCGAAGAGGACGATTACTCCTATTTCCCGTACAACTTCACGGCGGACATCGGAACGAGCGCAACGAAGATTTCCGCATTCCTGCGGCTCTCGGACAACACTCTGGCCATCTTCAAGGAGCAGAATGGAAACGACCCGGCCGTGTATTACATGAGCGGCAGGCGGGACGTGGAGTACAACGACGACGGCTCGGTCAAAAAGGTAACGCCGGTATTCTCCTTCTCCGCGGGGGCGACCACAGAAACGGCCGTCAATGCCTTCGTAACGGGAACGCTGTTGGGTGATAGCATCATCACTTCCCGCCACGGCGTTTACGCCATTGCGCTCACGGAGAACTACGCAACGAACACCAGAACGGCGCGGGAACGCTCCCGGCTCATCAACGCCCGCTTGCAGAACATGGATCTTTCAGAGGCGGTCAGCATCGTTTGGCGCGGGAAATACTACCTTGCCGTCGAATCCGAGGTGTTCATCGCGGACGCAAACTTCAAATGGCAGCCGAGCGACGGCGAGTGGTGGCAGTACGAATGGTACTACTGGGATCACGTGCCGGTTCGCGTCTGGGCCGTGGTGAACGATACGCTGATGTTCGGGACTGCGGACGGCCGCCTTTGCGCGTTCGACAATGCCGACCTTTACGAGGACAGGCAGTATGAGCAGACAGTCGCGGGCGATATTACATTGGACTTTGTAGATAACGGGGACGACACGGACGACGAGGACAAGATCGCGTTCTCGGAAAGTCTGGATGACGTCATTCAGGACGGGAAAAGGGTTTATGTCAAAAACGATCTTTACCAATTTATTATAGCCACAAACGAAAACGCGCCGCTTAAATTTGTAGGATCGGGAACGTTTGAGTGTGGCGATAACAATGATGATCTGATAAGCCATATTGAAATCGGGAATATTGTCGAACTGAAAGATACAAACGGGACACATACCGAAGTGTTTGAGGTGGAGTATGTAGATCGGGTTGAAAAATATTTTTCGGTAACAGGATTTAATGCAACCGATTTTAATTCGGCCCATTATTACACGGCAAGGTTGTTTGACAGTTTGGAAGGAAAAACGCTTTATATCGTCAACACCGAAAAAGCACCAGGCGGCGGGGGAACATTCCAACTTGCATGGCATCCGGACGACGAATCTGCGATTGACATTGAGCCGAATCCGCAAAGCAACGAAACGGAACCGCAAATGCGGATCTATGACGAGGAAGCGGTTTCCGCCGAGTGGAGAACGCCTGTGTTCGATATGGGAACGAACACACACCGCAAGACGCTCCTGCGGCTGACCATCAGCGCGGACAACGTTCTGGAAGGCACGTTGCAGTTTGGCTACGAAACGCGGCAGAACGCATCCACAAGGATGGCGAAAGGCATTCAGTTCTTTACATTCGACGCGCTCGATTTTGCAAACTTCACGCTTGATCTTCCGTTTGCATCGTCCTACACCGTCCGGGCGCGGGAACGCGGGTTCAACTACATTCAATTTTACTTCAAGTCGGAAAGTCCGACAAATTGCGTGGTCAATGATCTGACCGCGACCTACCGCGTCATTGCGGAGAACAGGGGGGTTCGATAATGGCAAAAATTCAAAAAACGACCGAAGAGGAGCGGCAAGCCATCATCAGGCGGTCTGTGCTTCAACTTGCGGACAGACCGTCTGAACACGGGCAGAAGCCGTCGGACATCAAAAACGCGATCGCTATGCCGGTGTTTGGCTCGGTACATTCCGTATTGGCTGAACTCGACCGCGTTGTGGACGAGATCAACGCGGCTCTGGAAGGGACGAGCGATCCTGCACCTACGCTTGCGACCTTAGCACAAACGCTCATCGGCGCGATCAATGAACTGCGGTCAAAGTTGACGAGCGCGGAGGCAGGCAGTTATACCGAGTTGCAGACCAACGCGCAAACGGTTCTGGAAGCGATCAACGAACTGCGTTCAAAATTGACGTCTGCCGATCCGGGAGCATATTCCTCGCTTCCTACTACGGCACAAACGGCTCTGGAAGCGATCGCGGAGTTGGATAATGTAAAAGCCACAAAAGAGGCTTTGACAACTGCTGTTTCCGATCTCGAATCCTCGATTGTCGGCATGGGCACAAGCCAGCAACTATATACCGATGAGGCGGAGGCCTCTGCAAAACGTTACACCGACGAGGAAGTGCAAACAGGCGTTGGTCAGGCGAACTCCTATGCCGACGGGCTGTATAACACTCTCAACGGAAAAAAAGTGGATAAGACCGCCTACAACGCCAACAAGGGTTTAACAGACCACCGGCTTGACAGCCTCGAAAACGACGTCAGCACGCTTAAAACCAGCACGATCCACATTTGCGGATATGGGGAATACAACCCGGAAACAAAAGTCCCCACCATTCAAAACCCCAACCCTCACGTGCTGTATCTTGTTCCGGGAGGTGTCTCTACGCAGACCGGCGGAAATCTTTACACGGAGTTCCGATGGGTCAGCGGAGATTCCGACTTTTGGGAACGTATCGGTACAGCGGAATTTGACCTCACAAATTACTACACCAAACCGGAGATCGAAACGCTGCTGAACAGCACCAGGCACATCTGCACGTCGTCCGAGGTGGATGCAAGCGGAACGCCGATCCTCGCAAATCCAAACGCCTACACGACCTACCTTGTTCCGATGACGGGTTCCAACTCCGAAAACTACTACGCGGAATGGATCTGGATTCCTCCCATCGGAACCAGTAACAGCAGGTGGGAGATCGTCGGCATGATCCCGAAAGAACTGCTCCATTACGTCAGAAACGACGTTACGGCAATCTTCTACGAGGATGTGGTTGTTTCCGGCTCCCTTTCCGTTTACGGCCAGATCTTTAACGACAACAACATTCCGTATCTCAACGAATCGGACAGCGCAACGCTTTCCGAGATGGACGAGATTTTTGCGGTTCTATCCTGAAAGAAAGTGAAGGGGGACTAAAAAATGTCTTATATTTCCGCATCACAAGCGAAACAGATCGCAAAGAAAGCGGTCGATAACCTCAAAGACGGTACTCTCGTACCGAAACTTGCCGACAACCTGACGCCTTACGCCGAAGATTCCGGCACGACACAGACACAGCCCTTCTTCCTCGAAGGAACGGCGACCGGAAACGGGGAGTCCAGAGTTGACGCAAAGCAAGTCCCGGCTTATGCTTTCTTGCAAGAGAAGCGCGGGAACATGGTTTGCGTGAATCAACTGGTAGATACGAATACGACTTCCGTTACACTTACAAGCGGTCACGTTTACTTTCTCACTCTCAATGGAGAAAGTGAGATTGTTACAGGCGCAGGAGAGGGTGTTTTGGTAACAGGCGGTATTGATATTGTTTCCGATCTCACACAATGGTTCAACAGCAACATTCCTGCGTATCTCCTCTCCCATCCCGAGGCATTCGGTCGGTACTACAAAGGCTCTCTTGCGTATGAGCCTGGCAGACTTGAACCTGCGACCGGCAGATACCTTACGAGCGATGGGCGGAATATTTGGGACGAGAAAACTGAAAGTGGATATTGGAATGTTAGAGATGGTTCTGCCGTCGTAGATCCTTCGAGATTGAGAACAGAGAATATTGTTGAATTGACTCCGAATACTACCTACTATGTTTACGGATCATTAAGACCTATATATCTCGATTCAGAAGGAAATTATATTGATTCGCCTTCGTTTGTTACAGATAGAACATTTACGACACCAGCAAATTGTGTAGGTGCGAAATTTAACCTGCCATCCGATTACGGCACCACTTACAAAAACGACATCACGATCTCCCTCTACTACCCCGGCGAATCCGGCTACGACAAGTATTATCCGCATGAAGTCCTTGCGACGATTGACACAGGGACGGAATCGCTGTATAGCGCGGGTTCCGCGTATGACAGCAAAGTTCCAAGCGGCTTGATTACGAGAAGGATCGGAAGCGTGGATTTGGGGACGCTGAATTGGATACAGTTTGGATATGGCGATAACACTTTTTATACTGTAATTAACGGTATGAAAAAGAGTCTTAACGTTTTAACGTCGAAATATATTATCAATTTATCCGTGGAAAGTGCGTCATTGTTGAATAATGGAGATTGTTGGGTTTCTATAAATGGGACTGGCGCATTTTTTATCAAAGATTCCGCCTACACAGATGCCGCTTCCTTCAAAGCCGCAATGTCCGGTGTGATGCTCTACTACGAACTTGCCGAACCCACCACCGAGCAAGGCACACCATTCCAAGAGAACGTCCCGATTGACGACTTTGGTCAACTCTCGTGGAGCAATACCGACGTCCCGCAAGGCAACCAGATTTTCTATCCTGTTGACTACAAGGCCGCCATTGATACGCTTATCAAGTACATGAATGGAGATATGACAGGAATTGCCAAAAGAGGATCGCTTGCTGATACTGACCCGCAGACGTTGAAAGCGCTCGTTGATTATGTAAACGGGAAAATTCCTGCTGCACCATCAATAGACGGGATTTTTGATCTCATTTGTGAGGTCACAAATGGGCAACCGAGTTATTCTTGGGTTGCGAGAACATAACTTATAAAAATCAAACAGAAAGAAGGACACGAAAATGGCAAAAAGAATGTTGATCGTCGTATTTCTGCTTTTGCTTGCAATCGGCGTAACGATTGCGATCCCGACCATCCACGCGCACGCAGATGAGCCGGAAACGGCTATGGAAGAAACGGTAACCGAAACCACCGCAGAACCCGAAGAGCCTCCCCCCAGCGGGGAGGCCGCAGAAGGCGAAAAGTTTGATACGATGGAATGGCTGAAAAAGGAACTCCTGCCGGATGCCGCGTCCGCGATCCTTCTGTTCGTGACCATGTGGATCAGTACGCGCCCGCAGTCTCTCAACAACAACGCGCTCGCCCGGCAGATGATCGCATACTCGCAGACGATGGGCGTAAATAAGGAAACCGCAGAGAAGCAGATCGCTGAAATGATGGAAAAATACGAATTGCTGAAATCCCGGTTTGAGAATGCGGTTTGTGTGATCGAAGCATATAAAGGTGATATTCAGAACCTGATGGAGCAGAACCGCGCTCTCGCGGAAGCGATCTCGCTTGGCTTTGGAAACAATGCCGAACTCGTCAAGAAAGGGACTGCGGAGACCATCTGCAAACTGCTGGAACCAGCAAAAGAGGTAACGAAAGATGACGAAAAAGTTGCTTAAACTGTATATCGGCTCCTTTCTCGCTTCCGTTCTCCCGCTCCTGCTCCTGCTCATCTTCCGTTTGGACGCTTACGTCAAGAGCGTCCCGGCGGGTGCGCTTCGGCTCACGATCGCCGGGGTCATCGCGGTCGTCGTCCTGCTGTTCAAGATCACCGGGCATCTGCATATCAAGTCGCATTTTGTGTGGTACGTCGGCCTCGCGCTGTTCTTCTGGCTGATCAAGTCGCTTGCAAACGACCTGTCGCTGGTGTTCATCTGCGCGGCCATCGGGGAAGGCATCGACGAGATTTTCTTCCAGACGGCCATCAAGAAGGAGCGGAAGCAGCGTGACATGGAGAAGCAGGCGCAGATCATCATTGACCAAATGGGAAAGGCTGGTAACACGTAATGAACGAGAAGTTCAAGGGCTTTGTCCGCAACTACTTCTATACGCTTGTAGCGTTCGGCGTTGCGGTCGCATATATCTTTGTCGGCTTTGTGACCATCGACAGCACCGGGAAAACGGTGTGGCAGATATTCGCGGACGGCATTGTCATTATGATCCTGGGGATCATTATTGATATGCTGTTCGGCGCGCAGGGCATCCAGAGCGGGCGGCAGACGGACGCTGTTCAGCAGAGCGAGAAATGGCACGAGGAGATCATTCGGAAGGTCCGGCCGTATTCGGACAGGATGCGGGATTTCTGCGAGCGCAAGAACGCGGAGGCACTTGCCACCGCGCGGCAACAGATCCTCATGGAGTACGGGTACCGCTACCCGGACTATTTTGAGGAAGACGGAACGCTCAAACAGTTCCCGGAGATCGACGGCGAGGATAAGAAGGACAGGAAACGGAGATACCGCGCCTACAAAAAGGCGCGGGATTTCAAGGTGACCATGCTGACCGTGTCCCTGCTGACCTCGGACGGGAACGCAACGAAAGACCCGAACGCAATGGGCCGGAGCGTGTCGCGGTTCATGGCCTCGCAGACGCGCAAGGATGTGTCGTCCAAAATCTTCTTCTCCATGTTCTGGGGCCTTTACGGCATCAAGATTTTGCAGGACATCTCTTGGGAGAACCTGATCGGAACGACCTTGCAGGTCGCCATGCTGTTGGGCATCGGCACCATGAAATTCATCACGAGCAAAATGTATATCACGGGCGAGTACCGCGACCGCATCGAAACGAAAAACCGGCTCTTGGAAGAATTTGCTTTGAGCCTTGAAACGGAGGGGAAAGAAGATGGCACTGAACAGAGGGAATAAACGGTATTCCGATGTTTTGAGCAAAGACGAATATATCAAGTCTCTGCAACCGCAGGGGCCAACGGCGGATGACGAACTTGTTGAGCAACTGAAACAACGGACGATCGGGAATGCGCAGACCGCCGGTTTGCTTTCCGATTACCTTGTCAACAAAGGAACCGGGTTGAGCAATGAAACGCTCAATCAATATATTCGGAATACGTTTACAAGGCCGCAGACGGTACCGAACACGACCAACACCACGAACCCCGTTCCAACGGCCACCACGGTGCAGCAGGAGCAGACGGCGATGAGCGAGGAACAACGCCGGGCGAACCTTGCCGCGAACGCTTCCTACCAGCGGATGCTGAAATACCTTCCGCAACTGCAAAAGGAAAACGGATATGCAGGGCTTGGCATCAGCGAAGCGGGGAAGGCCGAGGCGTGGAACGACCTGCAAACCCGTCTGGCACAGATCGCTATGAACTATGGGGCCATGGAAGATCAGAAAGCAGATGCCACAAGCCAGGCAGCCATGAATGCGGCGTATTCCGAATTGCAGGAAGCGACGACTGCGGACGAGGCGAGCGAAATTCTGAACCGCTATCGTAAATTTCTGTCCCCGTCGGATGCGGAACTGCTTTCCGCTATGAGCGAAAGCAACTCTCAAAAGGCGATCTATCAGCAGTACGCAGACCAGGCAGCCGGGTATAACGGCTCCGTCGGGGCGACCTTTGACAGCAACGGACAGAACAAGGGCCTTTCGGCCGGAGATAACTTCCGTATCAAAGGGCCGGACGGGACGATCTACTACATTGAGAGCGGCGGCAAGGTGAATGACGCGGATATTGTCAATACCGCAAAGCGGCACAACGACGGCGATGTTTTCAAATACGGAAACAACCTTTACATGGTAAAGGACGGCGGCGTGTATCTGGTGCAGAGAAGAAAGAACTCGGAGGCAAAGTCCTATCAAGCGTTGTTAAGTCTGTATTCTGGAATGTAAGGAGCAACTATGGCTACGAACAAAAAGAAACAAGAAAACGATTTGTCCATTGAGGACTACCTTGCGGCTCTCAAAGAAGGAAACTCGGATTTGAACGGACAGCAGGAACAGGTGGTTACTCCGCCTATGGCACAGGTTCTTCCAACGGTTCAGGCGACAATACCCGATCACCTGACGCCAACCCCGCTGATGACCGAAGAAGAAAAAGCACGGGCTAGAGATGCGCTTGTTCGCCAACTGCGTCCTATTGCAAATGCAATCGGGGTTCCTCTTGATAACCTTCTTTACGGTTATATGTCCCGCGCAGAAGGCATTGGAGACGCGCTTGCAAACATCACCGGCATTTTCGGCAACGATGATTACAAGAGAAAGTTGCAGGATTTTGTCGCGGTTGACTCTACAAAGGATATGTTCGGAGGTGTGCCGGAAGCACCGTTTAAGAGCCAGTTCCTGCAAGGTGTTATCCAATCCATCGGCGGTATGGGATTGGATGCGGTAGCAAACGTTGTCGCTCCCGGAGCCGGTCTTGCCTCTCTCGGCGTAGGAGCCGCTGGCAAAGCGACCGAGGAAGCATACAACGACGGCGCGGACTACGGTCGCGGTACGCTTTACGGTATTGCCCAGGGAGCAACCGAGGTCGCAACGGAGAAACTGACCGGCGGTATGCTGGACGCTGTTTATGGGCGCGGTCTGCTTGATGGCGTTACCAAATCCATTGCAAGAAATACCGTTGGTCGTGCCGCAAAAAACATGATCGAGGAAGGTGCCGAGGAGGTTCTTTCGGAACTTGCAAGCCCGCTTGAAAAGGCAATCTATAAAGGCGGGGACGCTCTTTCGGAGTATGGAACCGGCGACTACTGGAAAGGCGTTGCCCTTGCAGGCGCGGCGGGAGCCGTTACTTCCGGCATTGTCGGCGGTGCAACCGGGCAGATCAGCAATTCCAGAACCGCGGCTGAACTGACAAACGATGCGGTCACCAACATCCAAAAGAGGGCAACGAAGGATGCCAACGGGAAACTGACCGCAAAAGGGGAAGCAGGTTTGACCGCTGAAATCAAGGCTGATCTGGAAGCGGCGCAGAAGTATCTTTCCAAAATGTCGGACAGCAAGCGCGCCGACTTCTTTGCAAAGAATACGGGTGCTTCCGCCATCTTCACAGAGGACGGCAAAATCCGCCCGGAATTTGCGCGGAAAACGTGGGGCGGTCAATCTGCCGCAGAAACCGCGAACGGCGCACAGGCGCAGAATGCGGGGCTGTCCGAGGGGCAAAAACGGTATGTGCCCGTCAATGCCCGTTATGACGGCGAGAGAGCGACGAACGCGGTCAAGGCGTTGCAGGATGCGCTTGACAAGCAAGGGAAGGGCGAGACCGCCGAAATCTATTCCGGCGAACTGTCGAGCGAGCAGGAAGAAACCTATGCCGTTGCAAAGCGCATTGTCAACAACCTCAACCAAACGACGGGCGACGACATGGCTTTGGTCGTAGTTGGCGGCGAAAACGACTTCAACGCGCTGAACGAGAAGAACGGGAACGCTATCCTGATCTCCGAGAAAACGCTTGCAAAGACGCACGGTGCGGTCGATGCGCTCGCAAAAATCCTGTTTGAGGAAGCGACCCACTCCACGCAGTCCCGGAACGCGATCGGGCAGTACACGAGCGCGTGGTATGCCGCGCTTGTCCATGAACTTGCAACCGGCAACAGCGCAACGATGGAAGCCATCACCGCGCGCCTTCTGGCGGACGGGAACGGCTACGGCTTTACGCAGGAGATGCTGGAAGGGCTTGAAAGCAAACTTGACAGCAAAGAGAGTATGACCGCAAAGGAACAGGAACTCCTGGACGAGATCGGCGCGCAGACCGTTGGTGAAATTCTCGGCGGAAACAAAGAGATCGTCGAGAAGTATGCGAGCAACAAGAACGCCGCAGAGAAGATCCTCGGCGTTTTCGGAAAAATCAAAAAAGCCCTCTCCCGCGCGACGAACAAGACGGCGAGAGCCGAACGCGCCCGCGTGGAGAGAGTGGAAGGGATGCTCTTGAACGCCCTTGCCGAAAAAGGTTTTACCTACCAAAACGGCAAGGTCATTTCCGCGCGCCCGCCGGAGGAAAAAGAAAACACCGCAGAGGCGGGGGAGAATGAGGCGGGGGAGAATGATGAAGCCGTGCGGTTTTCCCGGAATGTTTCTCTTTCGGAGCAGATCGACCAGTTGCTTGACGGAACGTTTAACAGCGAGAATACCCATATCATGGTTGATAATCACACGCCGTCTATTTTCTTGGAGGCGGGGCTTTCCGACAAACCTATTCTGATGGCGGCGAACAAGGCAAAGACTGCTATGGGAATTGAAGTGAAGGGAAAGAACCTGCACGAAGTTTCTGCGGAAACGCTGAAACAACTTCCGAAACTTCTGGAAAAGCCCGTTATGATGATGGATTCCACACAGAAAGGGCGCGCGGTTGTGTTTGTCAACGCGAAAGACGCGAGCGGAAATCCTGTTCTTTGCGCCATTCAAATTGACGGGCATGGGAACTACAATGACGTTGAAATTGATTCCAACATTGTTTTGAGCGTATATGGGAAAGATGTAAACCCGATCGGCTATATTGAAAGAGCGGTTGACGAAGGTCGCATGGTGTATTGGAACAAAAAAATGAGCCAAGAGTTGTTTGAAACCCCTGGGCTCCAATTGCCCAACAACCTCAAACAACTTGACTCTAATACTATTATACACAAGTTTGGCGAGAATGTCAACCCCAAAAACGAAAAAAGTTCGGAAGAAAATTCTGGTGTTCGGTTCTCTCTCTCCATTGGCAACGACACCGTTTCCGGTCAAGTCGAGGAAACGAAAAATCTTGTTGCACTTCATAATCTTTCGGAAGATAAACTGCTTAAAGTTCTTGATCTTGGCGGTTTTCCGATGCCATCTATTGCCGTAACAAAACCGTCCATACCGCACACAGGATATGGAGATATTACGGTTGTGTTTGGAAAGGAAACTGTTGATCCGAGTAAAGACTACCGAAACAAGGTTTATCAAAGGGATGCCTGGACTCCGACGACACCGTTGGTTGAAGTCAAACTCAACGAACAAAAAGTGCAAAATGCTGAAAGCAAATTGCGTCAGTCAGTAGAAGAGGTTGGCGTTTTTGGCGATGATATTTCAAGGTTTTTTGATCAGTTCAGAAACAACTCCGGAGAATATGTGATTTCCGACTATGATTTTGACGCAAATAATCTTGCGAACAAAGCATTGAACAATGCAGGGATGATGGCTGCGTATTTATCTGAAAAAGGTGAAAGGATTTCCCCTGTCTACAAAGATAAAGTGTATTTTGTTGGAAATATCGTTATGACAAGAGATGAACTCCTTTCCGTGGCAGAAAAGATCGGTGTCAATAAGGACAACATCAAAGTATTTCAAAACGCTTACGATGAATCAACTCCGGAAGAATCTGAACTTTACAAAAAAGCAAAAAATGAAATAAAAAGATTCTACGAAGAAAAAATGCAAAAGAAATATGAAAAATTTGGAATTGATAAAAAAGGCATCAAAGAAATTGATGTTGGATTCCATGAGTTTGTAGATTTTGCAGATGGTCTTTTCAGAGAATATCGCAACGGCGAGCAAAAAGAATACGACCGATACGAAACAGCGGATGCCCTTAAAAATCGAATAACGGATCGAATCGATTTTGAAAACTGGATAATGAACGAACTAACCGATCTCGAAGAACAACGCGGCATTAGAAATGATCGAGATATTTTTACATCATCCGGAAATCGTAGAAACTTTGATCAATTACACGATTCTTATAATATTCAGAATATTATCAAAAATATGCTGAAAGGAACGCAAGTTGGAAAAGGATCTTTTCTTGGTCAAAATGCAAGTAGCCTTGCTGCTCGCCTATCCGATGAATTTGATAGCATTAAAAGCATAAAAGAAGCAAGCGGTTTACTTTCCGACATTTCAGAAGAACAATATAAAGAAGCGACTGACAAAGCCTATGACATGATCAAGGAAGTCGTCGCCGAAATTGAAGCAGGTAAAGCATCCGAATTTAGCGATTTTATGACAAGGCAAAATGACATAATGGAAATGGTCGGTGAATGTGCGTTGGTTCGACCATTAACAGCGAAAGGAATTTTGGAATCTTGGAAGAAACAAATTCGCGGTTACGAAAGTTTAGGCTATCAATTCGATTTGAATACTGCAAAAAAATTACTTGACCTGTTTTCCGTTTTACAAGAATTGCCAACAAGATACTTTGAGGCAAAACCGCGTCGTGCTGTAACTTTTGACGAAATCAAAATGGTGTTGCTTTCGGCTGATACTTCCGATAAACTAATCAACGCTTTGGAAGAAAAAAATATCCCTTATGAGATTTACGGAAGCACGGATGAAGAACGCTCGTCTGTGTTGCAGGGGATGGATGATATTCGGTTCTCCCGCGCTCCGCAGACTGACACCGAGCAATTCAAGCGTTGGTTCGGTGATAGCAAGGTCGTAAACGAGGACGGAACGCCGAAGGTCATGTATCACGGAACAAAAGGCGACTTTACCGTGTTTGACAGATCCCGATCCGGGGAGAACTACGGCGGGTACAATGCCGCCGGTGGAGGCTTTGACTTTACGGACAGCGAAAGACGCGCAAGACTTTGGGGTGCAAAGGCAAAGGGAACAGGCCCGGTTCGAGTAATCCCAGTTTACCTGAAAGCAGAAAAAACTTTCTATTCCTATAATGGTGCGGTTGATCCCGCGCTTGAAGCAATTCTGCCAGAAGACCTTACTGAAAAAGAGCGTACGGATGCCATGAGCAATGGGGCAACATTCCACAAAGTTGTAAGCGAAAGTGGGATTGATTTTGCAAAAGAAATTCAAAAGTTTGGTTATGACTCCTATGCCATGTATCCGGGTGATGAGAATATCGCTGTCTATTCTCCCACGCAGATCAAATCCGCCACCGACAACATCGGCACCTTTGATCCTTCAAATCCTGATATTCGGTTCTCCCGCGGTCTGAATGCCCGCGTTGCGGCGAACAACACCGGCGAGCACGTGTTCTCCAAAAAGGTGGCAAAAGCCGCTATCGAAACCATTATGGAGTCCAACCTCGTGTTCGGGGACGAGTATTCCACCCTGCGCGGCACCATTCGCGGCAAGGGCAGGATCATTGACGAACTGTTCTACAAACTGAACAGAACGCAAAACAAGGACTATCAGCGCGCCGTGGCGAACAGCATTGCCGACCAGATCATTGACAGCACGGTGCTGACCGAAACCTATTCTGCGTTTGCCGAGCAGGACGCCGCGAACATCGAACAGGCAAAGCGCATTGCCGAGATGATGAGCGGTTACCGCCACGGGATCAAGTTCAAGAACATTGAAGGCGACGTCAAGTACGCAAAGGATGATCGGTGGGCAGGGTACAAACTCCAATGGGCGGCGAAAGAAGGCGACCCGATCGCCATTTCCGCGGATCAACTTGTCGATGCGTTTGACGAGATCGGTGTTAAGATCGACGCTGTGAACGACGCTGAAATCTTCATGGAAGCAATGCGGCTTTATGAGAACGCGCGCGAAACGATCAACAACGCGGTCTATAAGGTCAAACTGTCCGAGTACGGCTCCGAGGAAGAACTTGCCCGGCTGAAAAAGACCATCTCCGACGAGATCATGTCGGTGTTCGAGAACGGCGGCGAGCGGAGCAAATTCAGCAAGATGGTTTCCAGGTACACCGACCAGATCAAGTTCATGCGCGAGATGTGGAAGGTGTCGAAGAAGGTCAGCGAGATCAAACTGGAAGGCAAACGGTTCGCATCGGATACCAGAAGCCCGCAACTGAACGCCGCAACCTCTCTGCTGAAAGGCATGACGAGAGGTTCCAACCTGATCCCCGGCCGGGCGCGTGAAGTCTGCCGGAACCTTGCCGCATGGTATTCGCCGGAAAACAATCTGTTCAAGGCCGCCGAAGGCCAGACGGACGAGAAGGGCGAGGAGATCAAGACAAACAGATTTTTCAATCCGCAGATCCGCGAGATGATGGAAACCATTGGGAACGGAGAAGGCGGGCTGACCGCCGCGGAGATCACCGACCTGTCCCATATCATGGACTTCATGGCGAACTTTGCCAAGACCTACAAGCGCGTTTTCCAGAACGGACGGTACGTGGACGCAGATACCATTGTGGAAGCGGACATCTCGCTCGCAAGAAGGGCAAAGCACGGTTACGCCAGAAACGCTGTCGTCCGCTTTGTTCAAAAGACGGCGGAGGACTACGGGATGTTTGTGTTCGATCCCGCAACGGTTGCGAGAATGGCTGACGGCTACCGCAACGGGTTCTTCACGCACTTGCACGAAGAGATGCGCGAGGCGGCTCTCCAAATGGCGGCGGTAAGATACGAACTGCAAACCGCGCAAAGCGAGTTCTACAAAGAGCATAAGGGCTACGCTCCCGAAAAGCGCATGGTGAAAGTCCGCGGCGTGGAAATGCCCGCCGATTTTGCCATCTCGCTCTACATGACCGCAAAGCGCAAGCAGTCCTGGCTCGGTCTTGTCCAGTCCGGCTATCGTTTGTTCCTGGAAGACGGCGAGGTGAGCGCAAAGGCCCTCGGAGAAAAGGATGTAGATTATTCCGACGAACAGTTGGCGGACATCGTAAAAGGGTTCCGCTCCGAGATCGACCGAGTGCTGACGGATACCGACCGCGCGTATATCGCAACGGTAGAGGGCGTTCTGAAACGCGCCGGTGAGTTGAAGATGGAGCGCGACATCCAGCGCATGGGCTTTACGAACGCGACCGAGGACTACTACTACCCGATCCTGCGCGCACACATGGCAAAGAATTTCGACGCTAACCTTACGCTTGGGAAGTCGGGATACTTTGATACGGTCACCAACCTCTCCATGAACAAGGATACGGTGAAAAACAATGCTGAACTCGGCATCCAGTCTGTCAACCAGGTTATCTCCCGCCATATTGACCAGACCGCCATGTATTATGGGCTTTCCAATATGGTGGACAACTTCAATATGCTTTCCAACCTGAACCTTTCCGACAATCCCGGCAAGCCGGAAACGATGTTGAGAACGGCAAATGAGTCGATCTTTGGAAAGAAGGCAATGCAATACTTCCAAAAGATGCTGAAAGACCTGGAAGGGGTTTACTACGCAGACCCATCGGAGAAAAGGGGAATCCGTCTGATTGACAAACTGCGGTCGAACGCCGCTGTCGCCGCGATTGCCGCAAACCCGAAAGTCATTGCCACGCAGTTCTCCTCGCTGTTTGCCGGTACCGCGATCCTCTCCCCGCGCGATCTTGCAAAGGGAATTACGCTCACGAAGGTCGGCAAGTATTCCGATGTGGACAAGTACAGCGAAGTCGCCCGTCTGCGTAACGCGAACCTGGAAGCCGCCCGCGCGGAAACGATCACCGATAAGGTCGGGAAGATCGGCGAGTTCGGAATGCGCCCGGTTGCCGCGACAGACCGCCTCGTGGTGCAAATCGAGTTTGGTGCTTGTCAAGCCTATGTTGAAAGAACGCAGGGGCTTGCCATCGGTACCGAGGAAAACCTGGTAGCCGCGGGGAAACTGCTTAACCGCGTGATCAATGAGACGCAGCAGGGAGCGAGCCTGACCGAGAGATCGGCAATGGCGCGTTCCAGCAACCCGATCTACAAAGGACTTGCAATGTTCCGCAACGACGCGGTCAAGCAGATCGGGCGCGTGATCGACGGCTTCGGAGAACTCGGCGCGATCAAAGAGGACCTGCGGACGGAAACGGACTCCGCAAAGATCGAAGAACTCAAAGGACGGCAGAAAACCGTTCGCCGGAAGACGGCAAAGGCGGTCGGCGCGCTCGTCGGTGCGTCCATGTATCAGGCGTTGATCGGATTGCTCTTTGCCGCGTTCCTCAACCGCTTGAAGGACAAAGACGACGATGAGATTGCCCGCGACGTGGTTGTGGACAGCGTTGCCGGTATGTTTACGGGACTTCCGATCATCAGCCAGTCGATCGAGTTCTTCACCGACGGTTACGGCGTTGAAGATTTTACGATCTCCTCTTTCAACGACTTGCTGCAATCCACGCAGGACATGGGGAAGGTTATCGGCGGAAAGGCAACGGAAGGCGAGGTCAAGAGCGCGATCCGCGGCGCGATCTACTCCGGCGGGAAACTGCTTGGCATTCCTACCCGTAACGCCTACAACTACTTCTACGGTACGGTCAACACCATCAACGAGTATGCGGGCTATCAGGTTCACGGACTGCTCTATTCCGACAACTACAAGTCCGAACTCTACAAGGCACTCAACGACGGGAACACAGACCGCGCGCAAATGCTCGGAAGCCTGCTTGTTGACTCTTCCTTCGGCGGGTACTCCAAAGCGACAAAGGACGCGATCAAGCCACTGGTCGCCGCCGGATACACCGTTCTCCCGCGCACCGTTGGCGACAGCATCACCTATGACGGGCAGGAATACAAACTGACCTCCCGGCAAAAGGCGCGGTTCCAGAAGGTGTACGGACAGGCAAGCGCGGCGGTTCAGAAGGTGGTCGCCCTGCAATCCTATCGGAAACTCTCTGATGAAGTCAAGGCAAAGACCATCAAGCGCATCTATGATATGTACTACAACCTTGCGATTGATGATCTGCTCGGAACGGACACCGAGGACAAGACCGTTCTGTTCTCCTACGCCATCGACCCGGACAAACTCGCGCTGATCGTTGCGCAGGCGCAGTCCTTGCAGGCGGACACCGACAAAAACGGAAACGCGATTGCCGGTTCCAAAAAGCAGAAGGTCGTTGCGTATATCAGCGGACTGAAACTGACCGCCGCGCAGAAGTTTATGATCATGGGGTATCTCGGATACCGAAACGCGAAAGGAGAGGAGCAGGTCAAAGCCTACATCAACAGGCTCGGCGCGCTTTCCAAAGCCGAAAAGAAAACGCTCTTTGAATATAGCGGCTATGCGGCATAAAGAGGTGTCCTATGAAAAAGGACTATTCTTTCCGATGCCGTGACGATTGGCTGTATCTGATCGAGCAATGGATTTTGAACGAGCGGCACCGAATGATCATCAAACGCAGGATCATAGACGGCGTAACGCTGGAAGAACTTGCGGGAGAATTTGATTATTCGGTGTCGAATATAAAGAACATTGTGTATGCCTGTGAAAAGAAACTCATCGAAGAAGCAATGAAATTGAAATAAGCCTTGGGGCTGTCATTTGACAGCCCCTTTTTTATGTCCAAAAACTGTCCAAAAGATAGCCGGAACCTGACTTTTGAAAGGTTCCGTTTTTTGGTATCATGGTATCAGAAAAGGGAAAGCGGGTGATAGACCATGTGGCAAGCATACAACCCGAACCCCGTAGGGCGTTCGGTTGGAGATTGTGCCGTCCGCGCGTTGGCAAAGGCGTTGGATACAGATTGGGAAACTGCCTATGCAAAG
>OCVV011338599.1_pt1 | contig 41369 bp, 23 predicted proteins | sample 1539721 | NCBI WGS metagenome assembly OCVV01 (sample SAMN02144230, study PRJEB22623) | gut metagenome | biome: sheep rumen | host: Ovis aries | place: New Zealand | reverse complement strand
TGTTGCCTCCGATCTCCGATATAATTGTTCTCATACGTTGACAAATGACGCAAAATCGTGTATAATTGTATTTGGAGAACAGCCTATCTATATATCTTTTCGGCATTTCTCCAAACGATAGATTTTGCGAAATCCCGCACAGCATTTTCTCGTTGCTGTCGGGCTATTTTTATAAATTTTTCCGAGGGCGGCTCGTCACCGACCTCGGATATTTGTATTACCTCTTAGGCTTTTTAGCTGCTGCCTTCTTCTGCTCCTCCTGCTTCTGCTCACGTTCAGGCTCGGACTTAAAGTCCGTCAGCTCCTTGAAGCCGAAAGTATCAATATAGTAGGGCTTGCCCTTTGCAATCACAACATCGCTAACGGACAAACTATGCCCCTTGAAATCCGCAGGGTGATCTATGTTGAATTTGGTATATAACGCTTCAAGCTGCTTTGCTATGTCTCCGCCTTTTTTCTCAAACTCTGAAAAATCACCTTCATAGACCTTATCATAGGTCGAAATATCGGGAGACTTGCCCTGCTCCGCAAGTGTGGCAAGACTGATAAAACGAATATTTCTCGTATCATCACCGGATTTGAGCTGATAGATCTCAAATGTAGGCTTGTCTTTCGGTGGTGTAGGAAGTGTAGGTGCAGCTATTGCAGCCTTTAATGCTTCATTGCACTTGAAATAATCGCCATAACACAGAATACCCGTCTGCGAATAGCTGCCTTCCTTTTCATCAAGAGTATATTTCACAAGCATATGTGTGGAATCGGGCTTATCGTCACACTTATCTATCCTGTACTGATATTTTTGCATACCCTGCGAAGGATCGTACATCTTTGCGGATATTTCATCAATCGTCTGCGGGTGGGTAAGCTCCACATGAGCCTGCGTCTTGCGCTGTTCATACACATCAAGCAGAGCCGACTTAGCCTCCGGAATAGTGGACAAATTTCTCGTTACAACTGTAACGATACCGTCCGCAGCTATGCCGACCACAGCGTACTTTCCGTTGTTATTCTGCCTTACGCCGTAATACTCGGTAGGTAGTTCAGCAACTCCTGCCGTAGCAATGCGACGCTTGTGAGCCTCCTTGAAACGCTCATATTCCTCCTTGTTTTCGGGAGCATAAGTCTTTTGCTGCATCAGATCATAGACCTCCGGTGTCATATCACCGTCACCGGGCATACCCATGGCGTCGATGTAATGAGCATTGATCTTAGTGACCTTCTTGTAAAACTCGTCAGCATCAAGCCCCGATTCCTTCTGCTCACGGTCATAAGCGTCATTGTCAAGCCAGCCGATACCCTCAACATAATACTCGTTTGCCGAGGTTTCATAATAATTAGTTTCGGGGATACCACGAAAGTCATCGGAAATGCTGACCTTTTCGACAGGCAGCAAATACTTGTCCTTGAAATAATCGGGCAGCTCTGTCTTTTCCTCGATCACAGCGTGTTCTCTCTGCAAATGAAACTTCTTGTCGATCATCTCTTCAAAAAGATGATTTATAATTACGGGGTGAGTTTCCGTGAGGAATTTCAGCCTTGTTTTATCGCTGTCGAACATATACTGTCTCGCCATATCCTTGACCTCGTTGGTGAAGCGCCCGTCCTGCATTTTTAACTGAATAGTCGCTGCAACTGTGTACATAGCCCTGTCAATGCCGAACTTATCAACCAAATTCTGAACAAAGCCCGACAGATTTCTGTTCTCATAAGCCGAGTGGATATTCTGCTCTATGTAGTCCCTGCAAGCCTGCGAAGCCTTGATGCTCGCTTGCAAATCAGACAGCCGCCCGTTCATTTTCGCATCCATATACGATTCCACCACGATAGGCACCGACTTGTAATCAAAAGCTGCATTGGAGCGCTGCGGCATATTGGACAGCGTATCGAAAAGAGCGTCGGGCATACTGCCGCCCTGATGGGGGATATTATCAAAATCTCCGGTGAACGGTCTGGTGTTGCCAAAGCTGCCTCTGTCGGCATAGGCAGGTGCAGCAAAAGCTGGCTGATAATTGCTCTGTCGGTAGTTATTCTGATTATTAGCTCTGCTGTTCTGCTGATAAGACAGCTTGACCTCTGCGACAGCCGCTTCATATCTTGGAATATCCGCTTTGTTTATTGTGATCGTTGTGCTGAATCCTTTTCGCAGACCGCTGAAAGGAACGCCGTATTCATTAAGTTTAGCCGCTATGTTATCTGCATGGCGGTTTTTGAGTCTGGTGTAATACTGCAACTCGTTTCGGTTGCCAAGCTGCTCATAAGGTGTATTGCCTATGACATTCGGGTTTGTCTGCTGTGACTGATTATTCTGAAAACCGTTCTGATGATAAACCTGCTGTCTTCCGTTTACCATATTGCCCACCCTTGTGAGCAGCTCATTTGCCTCACCGGAAACCTGTGCATTACCCACATTGTTTACCACCATTCCAAGATACTCATTTATCGTGCCGACATTTCCTGAAGTGATATCATTCTGAATACTGCGAGCCGAAGCAGCCCTGTCCTGTGCTATGCTGCGATAGCCGTTTGCATTATAGTTATATAAGAAATTCTCTATATCCTGAGCAAGCTGCTGAGGGCTGTCACCATTCTGCTGATAGGGAACATTATTCATATAACCTCCCTGCCTGTTGTTACGCTGATCGTAGGTCTGCTTGACCTTGTCAACAGCCGCTTCATAACGCTGAATGTCCATACGGTTTATAGTAATGGTAGTAGTTCCGCCCTTGATAACACCGCTGAATCGGACACCATCTGCTTCGAGCTGGCGAGCGATATTCTGAGCGTGTCGAGTATTCAGTCCTCTGTAATACTGGAGTTCTCCCCTGCCGCCAAGCTGCTCATAAGGTGTGTTCCCGATTATATTGTTATTCCTCTGCTGAGGATAATTCTGCTGATTGTAGTTTTCATAAAACTGCTGATTTCTCACGTTTCCTAAACCTCCTTTGTCGAAATCAAGTTCTGCCGAATACTGAAATTCACTAAGACAGATACGGGCTGAATCGTGTGCGTTTTCCACCTGCTCTAAGCTCTCAGCCTGCACTCCGTCTATAAAAACATCAAGCCCTCTGTTCCACATCTCTATTGCTTCTGTCTTTGAAACAGGATACAGGTCGGGATTGTCCTCGGCAGCTACTACCTGCTTTTTCTCTTTTTCAAGCCCGAACAGGCCGGAGAAGTTCTCTATCTCCTCTCTGCTTTCAGCCATACCCTCTGTACCGTCGGGATAAAGAAGATAGACTGCTTCTCCCCTGTCAAAAGCGGCAAGTGCTTCATCGGTGGTGTCGATAGGATCCATATACTGAAAATCATAGCCATAGCTGCTGCGCTGATTTATGGTGTTGGCAGTATCATCTATCTGCTTGAATACCGCACCGATATCACTTTCCTTTTCTGCCTTCTCTGTGATCCTTGCTGTTTCTTCCTCGGAAAAGACAATTCCGTTCTGCTGAACGATATCAAGGTACATCTCGGCTTTCTGAACATTTGAAAGCTCGGTATCGTCCATTATCTCATTAACTGTAAGATCACGCTTTTTGTATTTCAGCAGCTCGGAGTCAATGGATTTAAAAATAGTCTGTGAAGCCTTTTGAATCTCATCGAGAAACTTGTTGAGCTGGTCAAGCTGCTTACCCTCGCTCCAAGATGCTATGTAGGGGAAAGAATACTCTGATGTATCCACACCCAGCTTTTCGCAGACGATAAAGGCTATGCTCTCCGCCTGCACTTCCTTTTCATTTCGGGGCGACTTTGTTGTAACGATCTTTTTATCGGGATCGTGCAGCAGACAGTGCGCCGATTCGTGAACGACGGTTTTCAGCACCTGTTCACCACTCATACCCGATTTTATGATAATGGAATTGGAACTCGGAGAATAATATCCCTTTGCTCCGCCAGTAATGCTGCGGTACTCCGGGGCTATCCCCGTAGCATTTTTGACAGCCTTGAAAATGACATTCAGCTTTTCCTCGTCTATCTCCCCTGATAGCTCCTGCACAGGGTCGGGAATGGGCTTGCCGTCGGTCTGCGATAGGTCGAAAACATACTGCTTTCTGAAAGCCATTTCCACAATAGCCTTTTCGACCGTTTCCATTTTCTCGGTACCGTCATCGTTATACAGCTTATTGCCCCACTCGTCCTCCGCCTGACGCTCTATTTCCCTGTACTGCCCCGTCTTGTGCGGAACAGGTGACATTATCATTATTCCGTTTTCTCCCTTAATGACGGAGCGACCAAGCCTTTTCCACAAGCCGTAGGAACCGACAAGCGTTGCATCGGGGCGTTGGAGATTTATGAGCATAGTGTTCCTTGCGGAATAATCCGTAAACTTTGATACGAATTTCAAGTATTCCTTGTATTTATCGGAGTTGAAAACCTCCTCAACTCCCCTGTCGATTCGCTTGAAAATATCCTGCATTTCCTCTGCCTGCTTGCGTTTGTACTCGGCTCGTTCTTCCGGAGTGTATGATTTCTTCCAAGCCATTTGATCACCTCCTGCCGTGCTTCATTGGCTTATGCAGTTTATCTGCCAGATCATCATGCTTTGACTCTGACATTTCTGCTTTTCTCTCCCTCTCCAGCCTTTCAGCTTTCAAATCGGAAGCAGTTTCTTCAAGCATTATATCCATATCATACAAACTATGCACCTCCGATAGCTCGTCCCACTTGTTATAAAGACGGTCAAGCAGGTTATCCGCAGCAAGCAGGTCATCAAGCTCCTGCTGAGATAAAACATAGTCTGTTCCGCTGCAATACTCCCGAATATCGTCCTTCTGAACTATCTCATAAGCAGCCTCCACGATGCTGTAGGCAGGCTGTTGTTTTATATCCATTATAAAGCGGTCATACTCGTCCGCCACCTTATCTGCAAGGCTGTTCATTGACAATTCAGCGTGGTATTTGTTCCACATATCGTTTAGGATATATGGTGTCAACCTGTCCGTATTATCGCCAAGCTGAGCTTTGAGGTAGTCCTTGAAATCCGACCAATCGGGCTCGTGCCGAAGGTCATTTATTGCACTTGCAAGCCTGTGTCTCTGCACCGGCACAAAAGTATAGTTATCCTCGTTATACGCTGCTTCAAAGTCCAGAAGATCGAAATAGTTATTATACTCCTTGCAGACCATTAAGCTAATTCCCATATCAAACATTTCCTTCGCCAAGCCCTTGTCCATCTGAACAACTCCGAAATTGTTAGCCTCATAAACTCCCTGATGTATCCCAAGCAGGATATAATCATAGGGAACGTCAGCTACGTTTGCCGTTCTGAAAGCAGCGTATGTATCGTGATGATTTTCATTGGTGACAGTATTTACAAATCTGCCTATATACTGCTCATTTTTGCAATGACTAACAGAATCCTCCATAAGCTCTATCATGTCATAGCTGTCGATAAGCCCTTCCTTCATAAGCCCCATAAGCTTTTCGACGGTTTCAGCTTTGTACTTTGTATTTGAAAATGTTTCAGCGGTGGGAGCATACCCTGAGATGTACTCTATAACATCATCAGAATAATTCTTCTCAACTATTCTCTTGACCGCTTCGGGTGAAAGCAAATTTGAAATGATCTGCATATTGTCCTCTCTTGTCATCTTGCACCGCCTTTCTTCTTAGGCATCTGTGGCTTATCGGATATTGTTTCTTTATCCTTTGCCTGCGCCCGGTTTTTTGATTCCAGAATACTATCCGCCGCATACTCCATTGCCTTCGGAATATCATCATAAGTCCTCAGATACTCCCGTTTCAGCCACGAACCATATATCACATCAAGAGGGTTGTCAGCCGACAGCAGCGCACCGTACTGCTCTGGTGATATATCCGCAGGCTCTGACTCAATAAAGCTTTGAATATTGGTCTTGACAGTTATTTCATAGCAGCACTTAATAGCTTCATCAACACCCTGCTCACGGATACCATATATAAAGGCTTCATAATTCTTATCCACCTTGCGGCTGAGTTCTATGTTCAGTTCTTCCCTGCAGTAATCGTTATATGCTTCATTAAGCCCGTCAACCGTCAGGCTGTTTATGTCGTCCATATCCTCAGCGATATAGTCACGAAAAGCGTTCCAATCCGGGTTGTTACGCATTTCATTTATCTTTACCGCCAGCGCACTCTTTGAAAAAGTAATACTGTCACCGTCGGCAATTGTTTTGTCAATGTCCTTGACAAGGTAAAAATCGTTTGTCTTGTCATAGGCATAAAGCTCTAACCCCAGCTTGTCTATCTCTCTTGCAACATCGGGATTTAATGCGACAAAAGTGTTGTCGCCCACCGTGTATGTTCCCGATTCTACAAGGCGACGTATCTCGTTGTAGCTCCAGTCCTCAAACTTGGAAGCTACAAGTATCTGCGAAGCGGTCTTTGTGTCCAGCCCTGCGGCTATTGAAGAAAAGTAATCGTTAAGATACTTCTCGCTGCCACCCGAAACAAGGCTGTAATTAGCTATGTGCAGCAGATCTCCGTAGGATATAATATTGGTGTCATACGCCTTGACAAGGCGCTCAACTGCCTCGCTGCTGAGTTTTGTATGTGCCAGCCTGTCGGCAAGCTCTCTGCTGTTCTCAGCTATAACGCTTAATGTGTAATCGGAAAAGCGGTGCTGCGCTATCTTGAAAAACTCAACATTATCGACCATCTCCCCGATCTTTTTGTAACTCTCTCCCCTTGTTATCATTCTCACCTCCGTGTTTTCTTACCGGGCTTGAAACGTGGCTTGTCCTGCATATCCTCTGTGACTGCCTTTTTCGCCAGCTCTGCCGCCAGCTTTTGTTCACGCTCTTTTGCGGCAATCAGCTTATCGGCAGTATTATCAACTATGATCTCAATGTCAGTATCAGCAAAAACATCGTCACTAAGCCATTCCTTGTAAATATCGTCAAGCGTGTTCTTGCTTGACATAAGTGCATCTACCTTGTTTTCGTGTATTATCTGCGGCACCTCGGTCATAAAAGCCTTGATCTGCTCCTTGATAACTATCTCATAAGCAGAACCGATTATTTCCTCGGGCGGGCGCTTTTTCATATCAGATATAAACGCAGTATGCTCTGCTGCGACCTTTTCCACCAGCTTGTCGGCATAACGCTCCATAGAGAAATATCTGTACTGATCTGAAAGTCCTGTGCTTGTAAGCGTTTCTCTGTCGATAGCTGTATGCCTTATGAACCAAGCCTTGAAATCCTGCCAGTCGGGATAAGTCATCATTTCATTGACCGTTACCGCCAGCTTAGGGAACTTTATAAGCTTTATTCTGTCACCGTTTTTGACGGCTTCATCAAACTCAGTCTTGTTGGCAAGGTCATAGTATGTTCCTTCCTTTCGCATAGCAGTAAGAGGAATACCCATATCACGCAGCTGTGCAGCGACCCTGTAGTTAAGCCCGATACTTGCATACTGCGTCGGGTAATATGCTCCGCTATTTACAAGCTCCACCAGACCCTTGTATGTATCGGGCTCATAGGCTGTTGCGGTAAGTATCCGTGCAGCGGTGGTATGATTGACCTCTTTGGCTTCGATAGAGCGAATAAACTGATCTATGTATTCTTCACTTGCATAGTCGTAACAGGAGTATTCTGCAATATGCAAAAGGTCTTTCCAGTCGATTATTCTGTTGCGGTATGCCCCTATGATCTTTTCCATACTCTCCGTTTCATAGAGGGTGCCTGCAAAGCGTTCAACATATCCCCTGTCAAACTCCGCCATTACCGCAAGAGCCTGATCGGAATAATTATGGGATATGATATTTGCAAGTTGTTCCTTTGTGAGCACCTCGGCAAGCTCTGCGATGCTTTCCTCACGATTTGTTGTCATAACTCACCTTCTTTTCATATTTTTAGGCTTAAAATTTGGCTGGTCAGCTACCTCCTCTACCACCGTCGGAACAGTATCATCGCCCTTACTCAAAGCTTCGTTCACCACTTCAAGCCTTGCCTGCTTCTGAGCAAGCTCCTCGGCTCTGTCAAATGGCTTTGTTATGTTTTCCTTAGCCTCCGCAAGATTAGCCTGCGCCCTTTCAATGTCAGCTTTATACTGAACGATACGGTTTGATATAGAGTTTGCCGCAAGGTTTTCTATTCTGCGCATATTGCCCTGATGATTTTGCAGATTGACCTCGGTGGTATATTTCAGCGAGCCACAAAGCGAAATAACACAAGGCGCTCCCTGCTCAAAGAAAGTCAGGTTCTGCGGATTCTGTTCAAGCAGCAGATCAAAGCCGAAATACTTGCCGACCTTCATTGATTCTCCCGTAGTAGAAACCTTGATTATAAGCTTTTCAAGAGCTTCACCTGCTTCCTCACGAACGTGCTCACTTGTCGCTTCCGAATATACCTTGCCGTCTATCTCTATCTGGAAAGCTGTTCCTTCGGGGTGATTTGTCTTAAAGCTCTCCTGATCTTCCGTTGCCTTTTCAAGATAAGTGGTGTATTGCTCGATACGCTGCGGCAGCGTTCTCTCCGCCTGCTCCTGATACCTGAACAGCGATTTCTTGTATTCGCTTTCAAGCATTTTTAGCGTCTGAATATCGTTATCAAGCTGTATCTTCTCTTTTATCATAGGGTTGCCGCTTGCGATAGCCTGCATTTCGGAGTAGGTCAGCACCATTTCATCAACGTCCTCGGAAATACGCACAGGGTCTTTTGAGGTCATTATCTGGTTTATGAACTTTGCCTTGTTAGTTATAATGCCCATCATGTATGCGTCAAAGGTGTTTTCAGTCAGATAATGATAGATACCCACCTCCGGGAACATATTGCCCTGACGCACTCCACGACCGTCCTGCTGTGTCAGATCGGCAGGCTTCCAGGGTATATCAAGATGATGTATAGCGCATATCCTGTCTTGAATATTTGCACCGGTTCCGAGCTTTGATGTACTTGCAAGGATAAAACGCTTTTCACCCTTTCTTAGCTGCTCAAACATCTCTGCTCTTGCCTTATCGGTCTTAGCATCTCCTGCAAAGCAGATCTCCTCCCTCGGAATACCACGCTCGACCAAATCTTTTTTAATAGCTTCATAGATAGAAAAATGCTCCGCATCTTCATTGATAGCTATATCGCAAAAAACGATCTGCACTCCACGCTCCGCCATTGTGTCATTGTAATTCTGCACAAGGTTATCAAGCAGCTTGTTTACCTTGCTGTCGGGTGCAGGAACAGCTTTCGGATCCATACAGCGGCAGTCAAGACCCAGCAGCCTTGCTTCGTGAGTTATCTTCAGCATATTATCCTCCCTCGGATCAACTGCTCCGCCGTGTATCATTTCTGCTCGTTGAGCAAGCTGTTTCATATATTCCTTCTGATAATCGTCGGGCTTTGCTGAAACAACTATAGGCTTGCCTGTTTTAAGCTCCGGCACAGGCAGCTTAATCATATCGGGTGTCTGAATATCCGCAAACTCCTTATACATCATCATAAGCTCCGGGATATTTACGAACTTTGAAAAGCGATTTTTCATCTGAAAGCCGTTTCCCGCAGGCTTTATTTCAAGCTGTGATACCACCTCACCGAATGTCGAAGCCCAATCATCAAATGTCTCAAGCTCAGCCTTCTCCAAAAGATCGGGACGAAGATACCTCTGCATAACATAAAACTCCACCATACTGTTCGTGCAGGGAGTTCCCGTAGCGTAGAGGATATTATTGCAGCCGTATTTGTTATTGAGATACTGCGTTTTCATCAGCATATCCTCACTCTTTTGTGCGGCTGTAGTCTGCACACCTGCCACGTTGGACATTTTTGTAGCGACAAAGCAGTTCTTGTAATAGTGAGCTTCATCACAGACGAGGTAATCAAAGCCCAGCTTTTCAAAGCAAAGGCTGTTGTCCTTCTTCGATGACATCAGCTTTTCAAGCCTTTCCTCCAGCTTTTTCTGCTGACGCTCCAATGCCTTGACGGAAACTCTGTCGCTGCTGTCAACATCTTCAAGAGCTTCCATTAATTCGTTGAGCTCATTCTCCATAAACTGCCTGCGGTATTCATCGGACATAGGAATTCTCTCAAACTGCGTGAACGACATTATCACAGCATCATAATCCCCGGTAACACAACGGGCTATGAACTTCTGCCTGTTATCCTTTGAAAAGTCCTCCGGTCTTGCCACAAGCAGCTTTGCGTTAGGATATAGCCTCATCCACTCGCTTGCCATTTGCAGAGTCAAGTGCTTTGGAACAACCACGCAGGCTTTATTTATCAAGCCCAAACGCTTTTTCTCCATAGTAATAGCGATCATCTCAAAGCTCTTTCCTGCACCTACACAGTGAGCAAGAAGCGTATTGCCGCCAAGCTTTCCACGCATTATAGCGTTTGCCTGATGAGGGCGCATATTTATTGCAGGATTTTTGCCGGGATAGGTCTGGTGTGAACCGTCATATTCTCTGCCCCTTATTGCGTTGAAAAGGTTATTGTATTTCTCTACATACTTTTCTCTCCTTGATATATCCTCCCATAGCCAATTCTTAAAGGCTTCCTTAATGATACGAGCCTTGTCCTTTGCAAGCTGTGTTTCCTTAGCGTTGACCTCATACCACACTCTGCCTTCTTCCTCGTGACGGTCACGCACCACCACATCACGCTGATTAAGCAGATTTTCAAGGATATGATAACTGCTCATGCGGCTTGTACCGTAGGTCTGCATAGATGCCAGCGACCTGTCCTGATACTTGGCTTCGATCTTGTATTCACCCATTTTTGTACGGGTGATCTGGTGAGCAAATGGCTGACCTCTCAGCACCTCACGCAAAAAGAGGTTGTAGTCCTCCACATCTACCCAGTTCGCACCGATGCGCACCGATATTTCAGACGCTTCGAGGTCTTTCGGGATAACGGTTTTAAGTGCCTCGACATTCTTTTCAAAACTTTTGTCTATATGCTCTGCATACTCAGTAGCTATCCGCAGCTTTTCACGGACATTACCGGACAAATACTCGCTTGCATCTTCATAGCCCGAAAGCGGATCATCGTCCTTTATAAACTTAGGGTTTCTGAAAATATCATTGCCAAGCTCTTTGATTATCTCATCGGGCTCCACCCCAACAAGCTTTGCCATAAAAGCCAGATCGACCTTACCCTTGCGGTCAATGGATATTTGCAAGGCTTCCTGCGGAGTTTCACAGGAAACAATTTCGGTTTCGGGCAGGATAGTTCTCTTGCTGAAAATCTCCGCTTTTTCTACCGTCTTTTTCTCGGTATCAACTATTTCAAGTGCCGCAATAGTGTTGTAATCATCATCGTGCTGAAATACTCGCTCATTGGCTCTGTCTGTAATAGCACCGTAGGCACGCTTGAACTTATCGTAGGTGTAGTTAAGGTCAGCCTGCAAGCGTTTAAGCTCTGCATCATCACAGCCCCTTGCCTGAGCGTCTATCACCGCCATAGTTTTCTGACGGATAAGGTGCATACCCATCATTCTGTCAAGGGTCTTGCCCGTTTCCTGCACTCTTGTCATTATCTCGTTTTCTCTGAAAAAGAGCTTGCCGTCAACAATGGTGTGAGTGTAGTTTCTCACACCCGGATCGGCGGGAATTATCTCAATATCCTGCTTGCCCTCCTCGGCTATGGTGATAGTCTCGATTTTGCCCTTGATTTTGGATATAGCCACCTGCAACTGTTCGGATAACGGTTTACTGTTGTCGGGAATACAAGTCGTCACCCTGCTGTCCTCGCCGTATCTACCCTTCATACGCTCGTCCCAAGCCATTGTTCCAAGCACCATATCGGGGTTATCGACAAAATACTGATTGCAAGGTATGCCGTCAGCCGTTTCACCGAAATGCACCCAGCTCGGCACCTGCACCGTCAAAGTCTCACGCTTTTGGAAAAACAGAATATCTGTAGTTGTTTCCGTTCCTGCATTTTTCTTGAAAGCGTTGTTAGGCAGACGCACAGCACCAAGCAGATCGCAGCGTTCGGCAAGATATCGCCTTGCCTTATCGTTTATCTTGTCCATTGTGAACTTCGATGTTACGATAGCCACAACGCCGCCGGGCTTGACTTTATCAATGCTCTTTACGGCGAAATAGTCATGTATCTTAAAGCCAAGTTTATCATACGCTTTATCCGATACCTTATAGTCACCAAACGGAACGTTGCCGATAACAACATCAAACGAATTATTGTTAAACCTTGTCTTTTCAAAGCCTGTGATCTGTATTCTGTCCTCGGGGTTCAAAAGCTGTGCAATTCTTCCCGAAATGCTGTCCAGCTCCACACCATAGAGCTTTGAGCCATCACGAATATCATCGGGCATTTTGGCAAAGAAATTGCCGACACCCATTGAAGGCTCCAAGATGTTTCCGCCCTCAAAGCCAAATTGTCTGAGTGCCTGATACACGCCGTCCGTGACTTCGGGAGGGGTATAGAAGCTTGTGAGCGTTGACGCTCTTGCCGCCTTGTATTCATCATCGGACAAAAGCTGTCTGAGTTGCTGCTGTTCTTCCTCCCAACCTGTCGGTGCGGCATCGCCCAAGTTCCCGCCTATTTTATCGGCAGCCCTGTCCGTGGTAAAAGCCTGCGGAATACCGCCCCAGCCCACATAGCCTGCAAGGACAGACTGTTCCTCCGGAGTTGCATAGCGGTTCTCAGCTTCGATCTTTTGCAAAGTTTTTATTGCTTCTATATTTGCCTTAAACTTCGATTTTGCTCCGCCCTGCACAATATCACTTTCGCTGAAATGATATGTAATAGGCGTTCCGCTTTTCGGAATAACAGGTACGGCAGTTATCTTTTCAGGCGCATTGACAGCCACCTTTTTAGGTTCAGGCTCATCTATATCATCAGCCACAAGCTCTGTAGGCTCTACATCAAGTATCTCTGCCGCTTCATCACTAAGCTCTTCTAAAACATGAGCTTTCAGTAGTGCCAGCTCTGCAGGAATGTCAAGGCTTGCATCCATATCGACAAGAGCCATAAAGTGATTATAGTCCTCGACCTCAGCAAGAGCGTTACTTGTCGTTGCAAGTATCTCTGCCGCAGCCGTTTTCAGCGACATTGATTCTTCCATTTCCCAAACGCCGCCGTCAACAAGCGTCAGATCGGGAGCATAAAGCGTATATGAGATACCCTCATCGGTCTGGTGCAGCTCAATGAAACTTTCATCACGAATATCCATATATACAGTCTGCTCTGATACATCTTCGGCGGGCTGACTGTTCTTTATTTCCACAGGAATTCCCATATCCTGTGCTCTTTTGATCAGACCGTCTATAGGTCTTTCGACAACAACGCCATGCTCACCTAAGAATTGAAGGGCTTCATGATACTGTCTGCGTTCATACTCCTTGTCAAAATCGGAATAGCTGTCGGGGTCATAATTCTGCACTATCCGCTTGCAGTCACGAATTTTATCCTCAATATCCTTTTGAGTTATATATTTCCCTTCGGATACGAGCCTTGAAATGCGGTTTGCCACCTCATTCCATTTCATAAGGATCTTGGTATCGGGCTTGCCAATACTTTCGCCACGCATATATGCTATACCCTTAGAATCGTGCCACTCATCACCGCCCCTGCGTGAACCTCCGCCGGTTCCGTATTCTTTTTTGAGAAACTTTATCTGCTCGGGCAGGCTGTGATCTTCCTTGAAGAACTTTTCTATCCTAAACTTGCCGTCAGAAAAGCCGCTGCCGTACCCAAGCAGAGCGTCCTTTTCACGCTCGGAAATGAAATAGTGTCCCTTGAAAGAAAAATCGGGTTTGGTGATAAACTGCTTGCGTTCTATCTGCAAGTCTTTTAGCCTATACAAAAGCTCTTTAGGCCTATGAAAATGAAAGCGAAGAATATCCCTGTTATGCTCATAGTCGGCAACAAACTGCTCCAGACCGTTTATGTACTGCTGCAAAGTATCCTTATCCAGCAGAGCCAGCTTTATTCTTTCGGTGCTGTCGGGGAAACCGCCCTTGAACATTTCATCGGGGATAAAATACTGATACTCGTCCTTGTCGGTATCCTGATGAAGATACCACAGTTTATCGGCTATATCCTTTATCTCTTTTTCGGCAGCTCCGTCGATTATATCCTGTGAACAGAATTCGCCGTTATCAAGCATATCCGCTATTCTTGCCGCCGCACTTTCCCAAGGCATTTTGGCAGAAGAATATGGATTTACAACGTTCTCTCCTGCACTTATGATTATTCCGTTATCATCAAACCACGAGCAGATGTTTTTAGTTTCCGAAAAGTCGGGAGTGTTATATACATACCCTCGACCGTCAGAGCCAAATTCCTTTCTGAGAAACTCGGCATTTTCCGCAATCGACTTTCCCTTTTGAAACTGAGCAACTATCCTTGACAAACTGCCTCTTTCGGGACTTCCGCACCGCAGCACATACTTTTTCATATCTTCGGTGATAAGGAAATTGGGCATTGGTGTTTTAGCCAGAACTTTTGTCTTGCTTGACTTTTTAGCCTTTTTAGCTGTCTGCTCCACAGGTACAGGCTCACCGAAAAATGAAAGCTGTTCAGCGCCTGCGTTTTCGTTTGGTGTATCAATGATCTCTTCTTCGGGTTCGGGGTATTTCTTTTGCTCTATTGGCTCCGCAAAAACAGGCTCGTCTATCTCCGATACTAAAGTATCAAGCAGCAGCCCACGCTCGACCATATCGGCATAAAAGCTCTGCACTGCTTCCCAGCTAAAGCCCGATTCCATTGTGCGAGTAAGATAGCTGCCTTTCCAGATATGTATTCCCTCATCGTATGTCTTATATCCATATCTGCTTTCTTCCGTATCGCCAAGCAGCACCTCGGAATAGTCGGAATTGAATATCCCCTTGACAAACTCCACACGCTTGTCATGGTCGTTATTGTTCTCGAAAAATGCTGCTATCCGATCTTTCTTTATATGGAAAAACTGATCTTGCTTCAATACTCCGAATATGATATTTTCATCAGTAATTGGCGGCAGGTCGGTCGTTACAACAGTCTCATTTTTGACAATAACAGTATCATCGGCTGTCTGATTCTGTGTTACGGTTTCGACTTCTTCCTCTGTTGGCTTTGACAGATCAATTTCGGGAGTTTCCTCCGGTGGAGTAATATCTTCCACTATCTCCGTCGGGAAAACTGGCTCCATATTTGTCGGAACAGCTATGCCCGATGTTCCAATAAGTACAAAGCCGTCATCACCTTCCGAGGGTGTCTGCTCTGACTTTTTCTGTTCCTGTTCACGCAAGCGGAGTGCGTTTTCAATAAGAAGAATTATCTCTGCCTGCTGTCTTTCTGAATACTTGTATGCCTCGTGCTTTCTGAAAAACTCGACTATATCTACATCGGTATCAAGAAAGTCCGCAAGAAAACGCCCTGCTATCTCGTAGCTGTCGGGGCGGCGGTTAAAGTCACTTTGAAGATAACGCTGTATAAGGGTATCAGCGGTCAGCTCCTCGGCTGATAAACTATCTCCTCCATTATCCTGTGCTCTATCGTCAGCAGACGGTCTTTCTCCCACCTCTGCATTTCGCTGAACGTTACGGGGCGAGGGTTCTCTTTTCGGTAAAGTGCGTCCAGCTCTGTGAACCGGGCTTCTGCCTGTCTGTCGATCTCCCTCGGTATTATGTTCCACCTGCCCGTTACTATCAGCACCGTCACCTCGGTCGGGTACTCTGTGCGAATCCACTCCTGCCACATTCTGCCCCACCTGCCTATCGGCACTCGGAGAAGCTCCTGTTCCTGTGGGCTGTCTGTGTACGCTACCTCTGCTAACATCTGTCCGGTCGGGCTTAGTCTGTAATTCATGTTCTCTTTCTCTCCTTTTCCTAAGAATTTGAATGACCTCACGCTCTATTTCAAGCAGACTGTCCTTAGCACTTCTCTGAACAAGGTCACAGAAACGGATAACATCTCTTGTGTCCTTGAAGAAATCCGCCGCATTAAGATTGATGTTTCCCGAAAGCGGCATCCCGCCGTTCTGCTCACAGCGGTTTTCTACAACGAAACGCACCGCCGATACCACAGACCTCTGATATTCCGCAGTATCCTTCTGCGACAAATTCATCTGCTCTATGGTGTACTGCATTTCAGGGCTGTGAGCCTTGATATTATCCACCGCAACAGCGGCAAGTGCCTCGTGTATATCTTTACACTCTCTGCCGTAATTCTCACTAATGACGTCAACAAGCTCCGCCGCCACATCTTCTGTCAGCCGCCAGCCGTTCGGGATAGGCTTGCCGTTGGTCTGCGAAATATCGAAAAGGTGTCTGCACCTGTCGCCCTCACCAAAAACGGCAATACTGCGAGCACCCTTATTTACAAACCTACCCAGCCTGTTCCAAGTTTCAAGCTCTGCAACCTTTGTGGCGTTTGGATCGTGATAGAAAACAAGTGCCGCATCGGGAAATCCCATTTTGTAAAGAAAAGCCGAAAAACGCAGGAAACGTGCAAGTGTCTGCTTGTCCCGTCTGAGCCTTTCGGTCACGTCCGACCAGTTGTAGCATACGCTTTGATACCGATTATTCAATAAATGTTGTCTCCTTTCCTCCGTATTTTGCAGATAAGTCAGTTAAAAAGCTCCTCGAAATCTGTAATGTAGCTGCTGTTATCGTCAGAAGTATCCTTTGCACAGGCACCTGCCAAAGCACCGTCATTCCAGCCTTCATCATAGCCCTTGCTGTTACCGAGCTTGTATGCAGTGACGATCACCGCTGTATTTATGATTATCTGAATAATTGCTTTAGTTGTATTGCTCATTAGTTATCCTCCATCAGAAAACTTGGTTATGTATAACGCACCCGAAGGTGCGTTATTATCACTCGCTTCTCGTCTTACGCTTCTTGCGGCTCTTTACATACTCCACAAACTTGAGATTTACATACTCACCGCTGTCATCAAGCTCAAACACAGCCGCATACTTATTCCCCTTTGTAGAGGTGCAGCCCCTCAGCGTTACCTTGCCGTTTGCAAGCAGCTCACTTATCTCTGCCGCCTTGTAGCTTCTGCCGATACGCTTATCGTGTTTGTAGATAAAGAAATCACAGTTTTCTCTGTCCGAGCAGTAAAAAGCCTTCGGTCCTTCTCTCACAGGGCTGCCGCACCAGGGACACTTGCCAACCTCCGCAGGCTGCTCTGTTTCTGTATTGTCTGCACTTGTTTCAGCGGCTGTAACCTCATCATTCTCGATCACATCATTTACGTTCTTGATTATCTCACTCATAAAATCCTCCTCTCCGCATTTGCCCTGCTCAATATCCGCAAGCTCTTGCTCCCAATGAGCAGTAAGCTCAGCCGACTTTAGGTTATCCGGCAATATGCGTATAAAGTTCTTACCGAAATCGGTAATGTATATCTGCTTCTTTTTCCGCTTGATATATTTGGCTGAAATAAGACCTTCGATAATGTCAGCCCTCGTCGCTGGTGTTCCGAGCCCACGATCCTTGACGTAGGTTTTCAGTTCTTTATCATCAATTCTGCGGTCTATGTTTTCCATAACAGCAAGCAGACTTGCTTCCGTAAAATGTGCAGGCGGCTTTGTTTCGCAGCCACGAATACTGACGGCATTAACAAGTATCGTCTGGTTCTTGAAATATGCCGGAGCTGCCTGCTGATCTGCACCCTTTCGGCTGTATTCTCTCCAGCCGAGCTCAACGGGTGTTCTTGTAATCAAGCGGAACAGCTCACCCTCTACCTCAAACTCAAAACGCTTTTCAAGATAAGTGTACGGCTTATCAAGTGCCGACAGAAAGCGGCTTATCACCAAACCGATTATCTTTTTCTCGGTATCATTAAGCTCTGTTTCAGCCAGCTTTCCGATGATGTTTGTGGGTATGATAGCGTGATGATCTGTTATCTTTGCATTGTTGACTACACGCTTGTCAAAGTTAAGCCCCTGTGAAAGCAGCTTGTCTGTCCTTTCCTTATCATAGCTGGAAAGGCATTTTACAACGCTTTCAACATAACCGACCATATCCTCGCTGATAAAATTACTGTCTGTGCGGGGATATGTTATGAGCTTCTTTTCGTAAAGGCTCTGGGCTGCCCTTAATGTTACTGCTGCCGTAAGACCAAAGGTATCATTAGCCTCTCTCTGTAAAGAAGTCAGGCTGTGCAGCAGAGGTCTGTTCTCTTTCTTTTCTTCCGCAAGTGCAAAGCATACAGTTGCAGTTTTGCCGATACAGCTATTTGCAATACTTTCCGCTTCTTTCCTTGTATCAAAGGTACGGGTACACTCTGCACCGTTATCAAGGATAAGCTTGAAATAGGGCTTTTTCTCAAACGCCGCTATCTGCGCTTCACGCTCAGCGATAATGTTCAGCACCGCATTTTTGACCCTACCCGACTTGTGCCGCTGATTGGATATGAGACTGTAAAACCTTGAAAGGTTGATACCGAATATCCAGTCCGACTTGGCTCTTGCATATCCTGCCGCAAACATACCGTCAAGCTCCGCAGGATCAAGTAAATTAGCCATTCCGTCACGAATAGCATCATCTGTCAGCGAGTTAATCCAAAGACGCTTTACGGGCTTATTGCTCCCGAGATAGTGATATATGTATCTGAAAATGCACTCACCCTCACGCCCTGCATCGCAGGCATTGATTATATCCGTCACATCTTCACGTTCAAAGAGCTTTCTGAGCATTCCCATCTGTGTGCCGCAGCCGTTTAACAAAAACAGCTTAAAATCGGGGATAATAGGGAGATCTGAAAGCTTCCATTTCTTGTATCCGTAATCCTCGGGGATACCTATACCCACCAGATGACCAAGAGCATTGGTAACGATGTAGTCACCACCCTGCCAGTAGAAACGTTTACCCTCGGATATTTTTTCAGTTGCACCTACGCAGTAGGCAATTGACATCGCCACAGAGGGCTTTTCACAAAGTATCAGACGCAAGGGCATTCACACACCTTTCTTAAATAGTTTCCGCCGTTGCGGAGCTTTTCTGCGAGCTGAACAGACAGACTTACTATGAAGTCTCCTGCATCAAAGCTTTCATAGGTATCGTCCTCAACACGATACAGAGTAGAGCCTTCATCGGTAGTGATCTCTATTCTGTAAAGCAGCTTGATCTTCTTATCGTCGAGGTCATAAATAATCTCATAGCCGCAGGTCACATCGTGATCGGCAAAGTCATCTTCATCAAAGTTTCCTGTGATAAACGTTCCAAGATGAACAGCGTTCTTGAAAATAATGCCGTTATCCTCTTCTCTCTTGGAAAGGATGTAATCCGAGTATTCGCAGGATATATGATAGCGGTATATTTCCGTCACAGGCAGCACACCATTTATCTTATCAAGCTCATCATAAGCCGAGGTGAGCATACTGAGAATATCATATTCCGGGAAATTCGGATCACCATTATCAGCGTGCTGCTTCTCACAGAACTCACAAACAGCAAAAATAAGATCGCTGTCAAGTTTTATAAATCTGATCATATTTGTATTGTCCTTTCATAGCAGGATAGCTCCCTGCGGCAAGCACCGCAGGGCTATCCAAATTTAATTTATTCCTTATCGTTCTTTTTCCTTACAGCACTTACCACCATAAGCAGACCTGCAACAGCAAGACCTGCAAATGCAGTATTCTGTACCGCAGAGCCTGTATGAGGATTGCTTACGGGAGGTGTTACAGTATGGGGAGTATCTGTAGGAGTATGCTCGTCATACATAACGACCTCGGTAACGCTGCCGTCCTCGTTTACCTTAAAGGTAATATCAGTAGCGACCTCATATCCGTCAGGTGCGATTATCTCTCTGAGAGTATAGGTCTTTCCGACAATCAGCTTGCCCTCAATATAGTGAGCTTCGTTAGTGGAAACCCATTCCTCAACGGTGTTGCCGTCCTCGTCAATGATTATTAGCTTTGCCCCGGGGAGTTCCTCATCGGTGGTTATATCTCTCTTGGAAATGCGTACCTTAGTGGTTTCGTCCTTCATTACTACAACGTCAACGCTTCCGTCCTCGGAAACCTTGAATGTGATGTCATTTGCTACAACGTAACCGTCAGGGCTGATCTCCTCATGAAGAGTGTACTCCTTACCAGCAACCAGCTTGCCCTCAATGATGTGTTCCTCAGTGGTGCTGATCCATTCATCAACTACATTTCCGTTTTCGTCAATGACTTGAAGCCTTGCACCCTCCAGCTCCTTGTCACCTGTGATGTCGGTCTTGCTGATGTGTACCTTTGTTGTATCGTCTGCCATGTGAACTTTATCCACCGAGCCGTCCATAGAAACTGTAAATTCTACATCTGCCGCAAGAACATATCCGACAGGAGCAGCAGCTTCGTGCAAAGTATAGGTCTGACCTGCTATCAGCTTGCCCTCAATAAGATGTCTTTCGGAAGTGGTTACCCATTCCTCGACAACATTGCCGTCCTTGTCAATGATCTGGAGAGTAGCACCGACCAGTTCATCGGGAACAGCAGTATCTTCGCTGTCAGTAGTCTCGTCCTTTGTGTCATTTGCAATAACAACAGTCTTGCTGATTTCAACTTTTGTGGTATCGTCCTTCATATTGACAACGTCAACGCTGCCGTTTTCGGACACGGTAAACTTAATATCGTTCGCCAGAGCGTAACCCTCTGCGCTGATGACCTCATGGAGTGTATACTCCTTGCCTGCAATCAGCTCACCCCCGATGATATGAGCCTCGGTGGTGCTTGTCCACTCATCGACTACATTTCCGTTCTCATCAATGACCTGAAGCCTTGCACCGGGGAGTTCCTTGTCACCGGTAATATCAGTCTTTGTGATGTGTACCTTAGTGGTATCATCCACCATGATTATTGTAGGAATGCCGTTCTCGTCTGTCGCAAGAGCGTTGATGTCCTCTACGGTAACAGCATTGTTTTCATCAATGCTGAATGATATATCGGTTGATATAACAAATCCGTCGGGAGCTGCAACCTCGTGAAGCACATAGCTGCCTGCCGGAAGCTTAGTCACAATATGCTCGGTGCCGTCAGACACCCATTCGTCAAAGATGCTGCCGTCTGCGGATATAAGCTGCATTGCTGCACCTGCAAGCTCATTTCCGTAAACATCTTTCTTGGAGATATGAAGCTCGATCTCGTCATTCTCGGCTGTAATGTTCACTACATCGCCGTCCTCGTCGATAACAACATCGTACTTTTTATCAGAGAAAACATAGCCCACAGGAGCCTGAATCTCGGTCACGATATATGAGCCATAGGGGATCTCATTTATCTCGAACACACCGTTTTCATCGGAAGTCGCTGTTTCGATAGCATTATCTGCAACAAAGTTCTCGCAGTCTGTGCGGAAGATACCGAACACAGCATTTGCAAGGGGTTCATCATGCTCACCGACCTTCTGACCGTGAACAGAACCTCTGTCAAGGTGGTTTACAAACTCGCCTGCATCAATGTCAACCACCTCAGTGTCCTGACCTGCGTATTCAAATGTCACAATGTGCTTTTCGCCGCTGATCACATACTTTTCATCTGTACTGATCTCCTGCACATAGTATCTGCCGAAGGGCAGCTGCTCGCTGAATTTTGCAGTCATATCCTCACCAACAGAAGTTACAGACACAAGACCGCCCTCGGGAATTGCAGTACCGTCAGCAGCCACTATATTTTCATCTGCATACAGACCGAAAACTACATTAGCAGCATCCTCTTTACTGCCAACACCGTACTGCTCATCATGCTCCATAAATTTGTTAAGGTGAACACTTACGCCCTGATATTTGTTAGTGAAATCAGTCTTTACGGTATCTCTGATCTCGACCTCCTGACCTGCATAGGTCAGCTCGGCAGACTGCGGAGTGCGGTTGATGACATATCCGGGAGCTGCTTTAGTCTCAGTCACCTCATACTTGCCGAGGTACAGAAGTCCTGTTTCAGCGTATCCGTTCTTGTCGGTAGTGAGGTTTGCTACGACCTCGCCTGCCTTTGCACGAACTGTGCCGTCAGCAGTGATGATATCCTCTGCTGCCTTAACCTCAAACTCAGCGCCCTCCAGCTCGCCCATAGCGAAAACAGGAGTATAAGTGTTGTAGCCCGCCTCGTGAACAGTTCCGTCCTCGTCCATTGAGATAGCTGTGCCGAGATTTGTCACAGAGCTGAAAATATCGCCTGTCTTGTGAACGCTTATCTTGCCTTGCTGTGTGGTGTTGTCGAAATCCACATCAAGCTTTGCATACTCGGCTTCGTTGCCTGCAAAGCTGAACTCAAAGGTCTTGCTGTCCTTTTTCAGAACATAGCCGTCAACGGTCTTGGTCTCTGTGAGGGTGTACTTAGCACCCACATACATAACGGCATCACCGCTGTTTGCCCAGCCGTCAGCACCCGATGTCATTGTGCAGATAAGGTCGCCCTTGCCGTGTATTTTGGTCTTGCCAAAATAGAAATCCTCTGCGGCTCTTACCTCGAACTCTGCGCCCGAAAGGGGCTTTTTAGTATCACCATCCTGCTTGAACACAAACAGCTTGCCCTTCTGGTGAGTGTTGGGGACAGTTACCTCGTGCGGTATCGTCAGTGTGTTGTTATTCTCCGAAACTGCCGTAAACTTAGTTACATTATTCTTTGGCAGCACAAAAGGAGCAGGCACATAGGTCTCTTTCAGAGCATACTCAAAGTTTGGATATATCGGTATCTGCTTGTTGTAGCCCTGTGTGCCGTCGGAAGCATACTCCACATAGTTGGTGGAAGCCACGCCGTTTGCATCGGTTTTCAGAGTGCCTATCTTCTCGTTAGCCTTCTGAACGGTCTTGCCGTTGAAGGTAACATCTGCTGTGGGGTAGATGTCGAATGTTGCGCCCTTGATGCCGTTGCCTGCCTCATCGACCTTGTGGACCTTGAGGTCAACAGTCTGGAGCGTGTTCGGAATATCGCAGGTGTAGGTGATAACGGGATTTGTATTGCTCTCGATGTCATCTGTTGTGGTTGTCACCGTGACTGTGCGATTTGCATTTCCGTCTTCGTCGATCATGATATACTTGTCATTTTTCTTTTCGGTAATGACATAGACGTTCTCAAAGGTCTTGCCGTTCAGCTTGCCGAGGGGCAGATGCGGGGTACAAGCATAACCGTCAGCATCGGTTTTCATAGTGCCGACACTCTTACCGCCGAGTGTAACATCAAACTCGATACCCTCGACCTTTACATTGTTGATCACATCGTACTTGTTGACCTCGATCTTCAACTCATAAGGCTTATCCTTGACCTCATAGCCGTAATCGCTCAGCTTGGCATTGGAGAACGTGTCTGTATCATTCACAACGCTGTTGCTGCGATTGATCTTGTAGTAGGTGTTGTCAAGCACATATCCATTAGGCGCAGTGATCTCCTTGACATAGTAATCGGTGTTGGGAAGGAGGTTGTAATCAAATCTCAGCTTGCCGTCAGCACCTGTTGTACCTGTTTTAAGGAGCTTCTTGCTCGAATTGTAGAGACCATACTTTGCCCCGGGCAGAACAGTATTTGCATCGTCCTTTTTGGTGAGTACCAGCTCATAGCTTGTGAGCTCATTAACTATCTCAGCGTCGCTGTGCAGTCTGTTGCTCTCCAGCTTGTTTGCACTGATAGGATAATACTTGCCGTTTGCAACAACATACTTTGAAGAGCCGCTTGTGATCGTAATATCCTTGCCAGTGTCATTTTTCACAAGCCCCGAAACTGCTCTCTTATTTGTATTTGAGCAAAGGCTTGACAGACTGTATGCCTTGCTTGTATCAAGGCTCTCATCGTAGCCATAGCCCTTAGAACCGTTGACCTCGATGAACACTATTTCCTGAGAGTAATTGCTTGATGTCAGCGGCAGGAGATTAAGGAACACCTCTCCGAAATAGTCGCAGGTATCATCGCCCGAATAGTTATATCCGGTTGAGAAAACATAAGCCTTTGACATATCGGTAGTTGTTCTGCTTGAATCAAATATCACCTTGTGGTCGCTGTCGAGCTTAGTGGGAACGTAGTACATTCCGTCACCTGTCTTGTAGGTCACATCTGTGAAGTTGTCAAGATCGACAAGGTCGCCGCTGAAAGCACTCTTGGCGGAGGTATATCCATTAGAAAGATACCTCATAGTGCTGCCGTCCCAATAGCCCACAATGAACTTTGTGGACTTGTAGATGTCAGAGAGTGTCTTGATGTCAGCCTCGTTATCTGTAGAAAGCGCCTTACCGTCACCGTTCTTCACGATCTTGTCGAGGGTCGCCGTGCCGACCTTTGCGTCATAGCCTTCCTCGTTGTTGTTAAACTTTACAGTCTTTGTGCCTGCGTTGGTGGCAAAGTCACTTGTAGGCGAAGGAAGAGTAACGCTCTTGGACAGCTTTTCATATCTGTCGGTATCGGGAACGCTGTACTCGGAAACCGTATATTTTCTGCCGCTTGATGCAGAGGTAGGAAGATCATAGATAGTGAACTTTCCCTTACTGCTGCTGTTCACAAGCGTTTTGAATTTGGTGGCTTCTGATGCAGACGTAGTGTACTTGTCAAACACATAGTAGTTCTTTTCGCTGTTATACGTTGCAACTACATACTGCTTTGTACTGTTTATATTTGAGCTTACAACAAAAGTCGTCTTTCCGAGCAGAGTATTAAGCTCTGTGCCTGTGATCGCATTGTTATGCGAATCTGTGAACGTCTTTTCGACTGTCAGGTTAGGCTCATTGTATGCCGCAAGACCGATATATCCGCTTATAGGATCAAGCTTTGTTGAAAGGATACAGGTCTGATAATAGCTCTTTGCAAACAGACTTTCCTGCTTTTTAAGACCGCTTTTCATCTGCATAGAGATCTCATCGGTAGTATATACAGATGATGTGAACTGTCTTGTCTTGCTCCATACTGTGAACTTGGTGTATTCACCGCTGGTAGTCTTTTCAATTCCGTAGTCCTTGCCGTAGGTTCCGCTGAATTTGCTCTTGATAAGGCTTGTCAGCTTGCCTTCAAGTGACGAGAAATTATGCACCAGAGTATCGGCTTTAAGAAAATTACTTGTTATACTAAAGCTTGCCTGATAACGCATATTTGAAGCATTGTATTTCATTATGAGTGCAGGCTCTTCTTTTGCTTCTGCCTTAGTCGACCTCATTGATTTAGGCAGGTTGTAATGGCTCTTAACACTGGCAACTATCTCATTGTATGCCTTTTCAACGCCTGCCTTTGTACACCAGCCGCCTGTCGGATAGGTGAAGTCATTCCAGAGCATATCACTGCACTTTCCGAAGGTCGAAGCGGTATGCCCTCTGTAATTCAGAACAAGCTCCCACAGCAGACATTGTGTTGCTGCGAAATAGTCGCCTGTCTTGTGTGAGCTGTAGCCGTAATACTGCACAAGCCCCATATATTTTGCTATCGCACCGTCGGTACCTCCGAGAGATTTCCAGTAGGAAAGACTGTCAGCGGCTATCTTGTCTGTCAGGTCAAAGGTATCATACTTGGTAAAGCCGTACTGCGTATACCAGTTATTAACGTTAGTTCCCTGCATAGCTGCTCCCGGTTCGATACAGAACACCCAGTCAGAGCTGCCCGAAGGAACAAAACGGCATATCTGCTCTGCATAAGCAAGACTTCCTTTACCGCCGCTTGCCGCATACTTAGTGGTATATATCGTGGGATTCACATTACTGTTCCACATATATCCCATAGCAATTCCCGTTGAAGCTGCCGAGACACTTGTTGCTAGTGTACTCACCGCAATAGCCGCAGCGAGTGCTGTTGACACTGTACGCTTGATAGCATTTTTGATCTTAGTCTTCATCAGTTGTTATCTTCCCCTTTCATTTTCCGATCATAAGCGTTATGATACTCTTTTCTATCCTCAACGCTGCTTTCAGAGGTGTTCTCAGCCGAAAACTCCCCATTATTGATAGCCGTATTTATAGCCTCAATATCGCAGCCCTTATCCTTGACTGTTTTGAACAGGTCACTTAACTGCTCCTTTTCGAGCCTGTCGCAAAGCTCCGTTTCCTTGCGCTGATAGATCTTCAGCATCTTCTTGTGATAAGCTATCAGCCGCTTGGTGTCCTCTATGTTCTTGCGTACCTTATCAAGCCTTGCTGCTAGCTTTTCTTTCCTTTCTGTCATTTCTTCCCCCTTTTCTTCATTACAAAATACCCTATAACAGCTGTTAAGAACAATATAACGTCAAAGGCACTTATCTTCAGACTTTTAAGCTCTGCCTGAGTTACCGGGTCATAAGTAGCCTTTACAAGTGTAAGTATGACTGTAACGGCAAGCATTGCTGCTATTATAATGACCGCCCTATGATCCTTGCCCTCATCACTTTCCTGTGACTCCTGCCTTGAAGAAAGGTCTGTCATTTTTAAGCTGTTTCTTAATCTTTTAAGTGAGCCGAACATCAAAACCCTCCTTGCTGTAAGATTGAATAGAACGTCCAGAACATTCCCTCTACATCATCGGTAAAGTTCATATTCTCAAGCCCGGTCTCTGCGTCGAAATTCACTACCTCTCCGTAGTAAATAACGTGATCGGGATTATCGCAGTATATAGTAGTGGTCTTTATGGATATATCGTCCCAATCAATATCCGAATAGCTATCGCTGTCAATGTTATACGTTATTTCCCAAGCAGAGCCATCAATTTGTGCATATCCTGTTCCAGTTATATCCCCATCACTTGTACCAATGGTCAGATCGGTAAAAACAGATGATGTATGCTCATAACAATCACCAGTGAATGTAACTGCGTACTTATCCTCTGCCGCTATGTATTCCCGACTTTTGATACTAAATCCGTCATTAACCGAAAGCTCGGTATTTTCATCGATCATACAGTCGTAATCCGGACAATACCCGTTCTCTGTTTTGTGAGAGTATGAATAAAAGTTCTCAATTACCTCACTTAACATTTCATCAGTCAAAGTGTCATTTCCGACTTGAAATTCCTTTGCTGCACAAGCAGCTATGACCGCATTCTCATCAACAGAAAGTGTGAGATTTCCATATTGGTTCAAGCTCGTGATCTCGGTATCATCATACCTGTATTCAGGAGTATATTCATAATTGCCGTCTATTTCTTCCTGCAAACGGCTTTGTATTTCCTGCACCTGAGTATGATACATCTGAAGATAATCATACTGACTTGTGCCGTCACCGGGTATGAGCCACGAAAACATTGAAGATATAGCAGAGATTATCAAGGATATAAAGCTTGAAAGCAGAGTTGCTGTTAATAGCACAAGTCCTGCCCCAAGAGCTACTATGATAAACCCCTTTGAGGTTACGACCTTGCCGATCACACTTGCGCCCTTCTTTGCAGCTTGCCCTGCTGCCTTGCCTGTTTTCTTAGCCTTGACTATCTGTTTAGCTCTGTGCCTTCGGATAAGCTTTTCTCTTATCCTCTGCACATCTCGCCCCACAGCCTTTGGCGTTTCCTTGACCGAACGTGCAGTCTTTATTCCGCCTTTTACAGTATTTCCGACCGCTTTTCGGGCATTATCTGCATAACGTATGTCAGTAAGCCCTTGCTTTATAGCCTCTGTTCCGGTGTCGGTAGTGGTAGTCTTATCTACCCTTGTCCGCAGCAGAGAATGACCTGCTTCCTTAACAACACCGGTTGTTGCATTTTTTGCAACAGTTGCCATTTTACCCACATCTTTTACCGAACCGACGCTTACACCACGATTCACAGCGGTCTGTATCTTGCCTGCCGTATTCCGAGTACCGCCCACAGCGGTGCGGATAACACCGCCTGTCTGCATAACACCCTGTGTAACATTTACTGTGCTTTGTACCGTTGTTATGTTGTTCGGGCTTTCTTCATTACCTTTAGCGGCAGTATATTTCCGCCTTGAAAGAGTAAACTTACGGCTTTTGAAATAGTCCTTTCGCCGCTTGATATCATGAAGCTGCCTTATTCGTTCCTCTCGGTTGACGTTCGGATTTTTAAGCACCACATCTTTACCGCCCCAGGAGGTCTGAATACTCCCCTTTTTGACCGACTTTATATGATACTTATTCCGCACACCGACTGCACTTTTTTGTGTTTCAAGCCCTTCACGCTCTATATTCGTCTGAGGTGCATCTCTCGCCCTTTTTGTCTCTATCTGTATTCAGATCACTCCTTCTTGTGCTCGTTCTCGGCTATCTCAGATAATTTTGTTGTCATAAGATCATAAAGCTCATTATGCGGGAACTTATCTCTGAATGGAATAATTGAACCACCGCAACATATAAGCCCCTGTCCGCTGTCGCTGTTGGTAACATAGGACAGCAGATTGTCCGAGATATTCAGTATTCTTGCAAGCTGCTCTCTGTCGCTTGTCGCCTGATTGAGCATCATAACAAAGTCGGTATTTGAAAGCATTGAACGTGCTGTTTCGGATTTCAGCAAGTCCTCCACATTCTGCGTTATACCCGTAGGAATACCGCCCCATTTTCTTGCTCTCTTGTATAGCTCATAAAGGAAATTTGCGGAATACTCATTTGCAAAGAGAAGATAGATCTCATCGAGGTATATCCACGTTCTCTTGCCCTGTGCTCTGTTGACGGTAATGCGATTCCACACATAATCCAGAACTATCAGCATACCCAGCGTTTTAAGCTGCTTGCCGAGGTCCTTTATATCGTATGAAACAACTCTGTTCTTAACGTCAACATTAGTCTTATGTGCGAACACATTCAGATTTCCCTTGATGTAAAGCTCGAATGACAGTGCCAGACCCTTAGCCTCCTTTTCGGGCTGTGCTTTGATGTTCTCATAGAACTCCATAAGCGTCGGCAGCTTGTCGGGATCGTACTTTATGAGGTACTCACCGTAGGTCATTGTAAGGCAGCGGTCGATGATTGCTTTTTCCTTTGCCGTAAGCCCCTGCTTTCCGATAAGACATTCACAGAACGAAAGAATAAAGTCGGATTTCATAACAAGAGGCGATTCGTCATCGGAATAGTCTTTCGACATATCCAGAGGATTGATATAATTTGTGCTGCCCGGAGAAACAAATATCGTTTCACCGCCAAGAGCAGCCACAAGGTTTGTGTACTCACGTTCCGGGTCGATGATGATAATGTCATCGTCCGTCGCAAGAAAGACATTGAGCATTTCTCTCTTTGCCGAGAATGATTTACCGGAGCCGGGAGAGCCTAAGATAAAGCCGTTAGGATTTTTAAGCTGCAAGCGGTCGAATAGTATCATATTATTCGACAAGGCATTCAGACCGTAGTATTTGCCGTTCTTATGATTTATCTCCTTGCCGCTGAACGGCATCAGCACTGCTGTGCTTTCAGTCGTAAGCGTCCTTCTGATCTTCAAGGTACAGTTACCAAGAGGAAGAACCGATTGCAGCCCCTTTTCCTGCTGAAATTTCAGCGTGGACAGCGAGCAGATGTGCTTTCGTACCACAGCTTCAATAGCTTCGGTGTTGCTTTCAAGCTCCTCCATATCCTTCGCTGTCACCATTATTATAATGTTATCAAGAAACATCTTCTGATTTTTAGAACGGAGATCATCAAGCAGCTCCTCTGCTTCGATAAGACTGTGCTTCAAGTCCTCGTTGATGACATCGGAAGTGTAACCCGACTGTATCGCCTTTTTCTCGGCTTGCAGCTTATTTGCCCTCATTGATGTGAGCTGATGATTTACTATCTTCAAAGCCTTGTAGGGATCGACAGGCGCTATATTCACGCTTATCATCACATCAAGATTTGTGTTCGCAATATCCGTCAGCATATTATCTTTAAGACTTGCGGGCATATCCTTTATGAACATTGTCCTTGCATACTTATCGCCCCACATAAAGTAGTCCTTCTTGAACTCTAAATAATCGGGGCAGCAGTAGGCTCTTTCCGCCTGCCGCTTGAAGTGCTTGTCTGTAAGCTGCGGTATCTCCTCATCAACGTTACGGAAAATGTCCTTTAGCAGCACTATCCTCTCATTGGAGGTCAGCGGTTTAATAGCTGAGCCTATCTTCTTGAAAGCGTTTAGTAGTTCAAGGTCTATTGTGTTGAACTTGGTCTGAGCATTTTCAAGATCAGCCGCCTGCAAGGTAACGGTAATATATTTGTTTCTGATGATACCGTTCTGCCCCTGTTCCATCTTCTCAATAAGCATTTCGTTGTATGCATCACGGTAGCGGTCAAAGCCGTCGCCTTTGTGCTTGATGAGCACCATACGCTCAAAATCCGCCTTGTTGACACGGTTGTTGTGAACAGTAAGCTGAATATCGGCATTGGTGTCGAACGAATTTAGAACGCTGCAATATCCGAGAAAAATACTCTCCTGCTCGTCCTGTCTTGCTATCTGGTAGTTGATATCCTCAAACTTGTAGGTCTTTGAAAACTTGTTGTCATCGACCTTGAAAATGTATTCATCACAAACCCTCTGATAAGGCAGCGTTTTCTGCACAGTTCTCGGAGCAGGTCGCTTTTTCTTCAGCTTCCTCTCCTTCGGCTTTTTCTTGTTTTCCTCCTTGAGTCTGATCTCATCACGCTCTTTGGCAGTAAGTGCAGACAGGTCCTCTTTGGCTGTTTTCTTCTTGCCCTTCATTTTCATCATAATGACCGCCACAGCGATCACCACTCCGAAGGCTCCTGCAAGAAAGGTAAATGCCTGTGCCTGCTTTGCGTTCAGAGAGATAACTGGCTGCTCTGCAACAGAAGATACAGTTTCGCTATCTTCCGAAGAACTGTCCTCTACCCCTGCCTCCGATGAAACTGTACCGGATTTTTCTTCTTCCGACGAGTATCCGCCCTCATGCGGTGCAGTTTCGATATGACCGGAATACGAGGTCTGCGGATAAACTGTTGTTTGCGATACTCCGGTCTGTGCATAACTTTCATCTCCCTCATATATGATCTCGGTGACGCTCTGCTCAGATGTATATATCGGTGCAGTAGTCGTCACCGTTGTTGCTTTTGTAGTCGTCGTTTTTGGCGGAGCTGTTTTTGCGACCGATGTTGTAGTTGTCTTTTTAGTAGTAGTCGCCTTCGTTGTCTCCGCCTTTGAACTATCATTAGATTTAGGAATCTCTATCGCCCCCTCAATATCCTGCTCTTCTTGAAGCGTTTTCCTTTAGCTGCATATTCCTCTGTAAGCTCCTCCAGCAGATACCCATTCCTAAGCTCCATAAACGGCGGCTCATAGGAATAGACCCGCTTCTGCGGATAAACATAGAAATGTATCACTTCAAGAGCAAACTGCTCGAAAGCCATATCGTTATATCTGAAAAAGCCTGTCAGCATAAGCGGAACAGCTATGAAAACAACTATCCAGGAAATAGCCTCCTGCGGCAGAAAGTGGTGTCCCCATATATACAGAGGTACACAGATCAGCAGGGCGATACCTGCACATATACACTGCCGCAGGGTAAGCCCGAAGAACAGCTTTTCCCTGTAATTCTTTATCTCTTTAGGTATGCGAATTTCTATCATATCCGTACACCTCATTGAAATAGTCTGTCAGCCTGACAAGTCCGTAGGCGGTATATCCTATACCTGCCACACCTACACAGACCGCAAGCCATAAAATGAATGACATATTATTATCCCCTCCTTGCCTTGTCCGATCTTGTCATATAGTTTCTGCACATATAGCCTCACCTCCCTTCCTATACACAGCCAAGTGCTTGTCTTGCCCATTGTCCCGATTTGGCTACACCGAGTGCAAGTGATAATGCAACTATGGTAATGCCAATCGTACTCGTTCCGCCAAGCAGATCGACCACCTGCGAGAATGAATAGAACATCATAACAACTACAAGCCCCTGCAAGCAGACTGCTGCATAGCTTTTAATAAAGCCCTTTGCAGTATCGTGCCAGCCCTCCGCTGCGAACGTAGCAAGCGGTATCGGGGAAACTGCGGTATATACCACTATCTCAAATATCCTGCCTATGAGGATAAGATTTATGACCCAGCACGCCCCCATAAGTATGAGGAATGTGGGCATAGTTTCTAAGTATTTTACAAGATAGTTAAGCCCTAAGAAGCCCTCATCGTCCGGCTCGGGCAACAGATCACTTGTTCCGAAGCCCGATAGAAAACCATAGCTGTCCTCTACCAGGCCCGATGCCACAGAATTGAAACTGTTATATATGATAGCCATCAGACCCCGGGCATTCTGCACGATAACTTTCGCCAGAATGAACTTGAAGAATATCTTGAAAACCTGTTCGTATGATTGTATCCTGAGCAGCATAGCCTCGTTGCAAAGCTGTATTGCAAAGAACATAGACACCATAACAAGCGCCACGCCCTCTACAGCAGCGAGTGCTGTATCAATAGCGGTTATGCTGCTGTCAAACGGGGAAACCATCAATGTTTCCATAGCTGTATCAAAGGCATTGTTTATCATACACAGCCAGTCATACACCCAATCATCGACGGTATCCCAATCAATCAGAGTCAAGTCTCGATCATCTCCCTCCTAACCAGTCTGATTGCAAACGACAATCAGACTGTAAACATATCGTAAGCCTTAGCAACGGCAAAAACGATAAAGCCCGACGCAAGGCACATAAGACCTCTTGTCTTGCCGTCGGCAGAATCGTCCTTGAAGCCCATGGCAAACTGGATCGCACCGATAAAGCCTATTACCAGACCGATACGGGCTACCCAATCCACTATGAACTGAACAACGGTATTGAAGGTATCAACACCCTCTGTTCCGCCGCCAGCTCCAGCGTCTGCCGCAAACGCCGTAATGCCGAACATCTGCGCTGCCATAGCTGCAAACATCACGCCGAATGAAATGCGGCTCACCGCCCTCATACGCTTGCGTTCACGCTGCTCTACTGTCAGCTTACTGTTTCGTGTAAAATCCTCCTTGAAGGCAGCCTTGATCTTTGCCACCTTGTTTCTTATCCACTTCGTAATTATCATCTCCTACTGAAAATCAATGAATATTTCATCGAGGTAATTATCATCAGACACCTCAATGAATTTACTGTTGTCTGTAACTACCGGCTCTGCTGAAACTAATTTCTCTGTGCCGTCAACGCTTGCAGGCTCCGGCTGTCCGTCCTCCGGCACTTTCGGCATTCTCTTCATAAAAGCCTCTGCCGCCTGCATTTCTGCAATACGGCTATGCGGCTGCTGCGAACCCACGTCGATACTCTCCACATGGCAGTCAAGCTCGTTTTCTACCATTTCTATCTTTTGGGGAACTGCTCCATGCTCGGTATCTTCAACCGGCTCACTGTGAAGATCACTCTCGTCCTCTGATTCATGACCGAATTTCACCGTATTTATATCGCTGATAAGGTAAGCGTTATCAGCATTGAAATCCTCTAACAGCTTGTAATTCGGGTGACGTTCGATCTTGTACTTATTGCAGAAAAACGGATAAATACCTCGAACAAAAAGAATACACTCATTGTCCTTCATAGTTTTCAGCTCGTCCACCGTCATAAGCTCACGCCCAAGAATACCGTCATTTTCGGAGGTTGAGCCCTGCCTTCCTCTAGTGCGGTTATGCGACCTTGTGTCTATCGTTTCCTTGCCAAGCGTCTTTGAAATATGCTCCAAAGTCGTAGGCTCCTGACCGCCCAAGAACAGCAGGCTGTCGCAGTTACCTAATACATTCTCCCAGCTATCCTTGTACATCTTTTTAAGCTGCGACAGGTTCTGTATGATAACATTAGCCGAGATCTCCATTGAACGCATTGTTGCCAGCAGTTCCTCAAATCTCGGAATGTTGCCGATATTCGCAAACTCATCAAGCAGACATCTTACATGAACCGGCAGTCTGCCGCCGTATCTGAAATTCGCTCTGTCGTAAAGCACATCGAAAAGTTGGGTGTACATCATCGCCGCCAGGAAATTGAAGGTATCGTCCGAGCTTGGAATGATAATAAACATCGCTGTCGGTCTGTCACCTATCGTTTCAAGGTGAATGTTATCGCAGCAGGTCAAATCCATGACCTCGGGAATATTGAACGCCTGAAGTCTGACAGCCGTTGAAATGAGGATAGACTTTGCAGTATCTCCGGCAGCCTTTTTGAAATCCTTGTAATATTTCAGGCACATATACTCGTGAGGCTTTTTGCTTTTCTGCGCAAGGTCGATCAGATTTAGTTCCTTGACCCTCTTATCAATTTCTCCTGCCTCCTCGATATATTTTTCGGGCTCCTCCAAAGCGTCGAATATGAGGTCGAGGTCTGACATATATGCCTCATCGCCCTCTTTGACCTCAGCCTTTTTCAGCAGCTTCATTACCTCGGAAAAGTTCTGTCTTGACTTATCTTCGCACTCTACTAAATAGAAGCAGAGTGCAGCAAGCAAAGCCTTTGTGCTGTCGTCCCAGAACTGATCTCCGCCGCTGTTTTCCTTTGAGGTGTTCTTCATCAGCACGTTTACCATTTTAATAACGGCAGTCGCACTGTAATGCCCGTCAACATCATAGATGTACTCAAAGGGGTTGTAGTTGTTGCTGTGCGCCATATCTATAAGATTGAACACCCGGATATCATAGCCGTAGCCTTCGAGCATTTTTCCCGTTGACCGCAGCAGCTCACCCTTCGGGTCGGTACAAACATAAGAGGTATTTGCCTGCATGAGATTTGGCTTGACGTAGAATCGTGATTTGCCGGACCCCGATCCGCCTATGACCATAACATTCAGGTTTTTCCTCGTCTGCCTTGTGTTCAGCGACATCTTGACTTCATTTGTGAGGACAACGTTATTATCCTGTTCAAAGCTGAGTTCCCGTCGTTTCCAGAACTTTAATCGCTCAAAGAAGTTATGTACCTTCACCTTAAACGGCAGCTTGACCTTTTTTGGCTTATCCGCAAGGCTCTTGACCTCTTTTGCGTTAGCCCACCTTGCAGAGCCGTGTTCCTCGCCTTTCCGGTGAAATCTCTTTCTGCTTGTGTACTTATTAATCGCATAAAGCCCTATACCGAATGCTGTAAACATTGGCAGTTTAGCAGCATATCCTCCGGCCTTAACAAGCTCAAACACAAGCTCGGTATTCTTTAAGGTACTGTCCAAGGTCTTTGACAGCATTTCAATATTCGTCTTGCCGTTCTCGTCGGTAACAAGATCAAGTGATGCACCGACCGCCGCCGAAAAATACAGAGCGAACCCTGCGAGAGCCGAGTAGATACTGACTGTAATAAAGTCCGCTTTCTTTGGCTCCCGACTTATTTTCTCGACCCCCTGTCTCTTGTCTTATGGTCAAGCGTATTTCCGGGCTTGGGCAGCTTCGCCTTGACACGCTGGAGCGTATTCATCGAAACGCTCTGCTTTTGTGCCTTGCCGAAGATCTTCTCCGCCTTGTTCCTGCTCATACCAAAGGTATCGGTCATTTGCTTTATTACCGAGTCCTTATCCGACAAGTCAAGCCGCAGCACTGTGTTGCCGCCTGTTACTGTAAAGCTGTTTTGAGATTCACGCTCAATAGCGTATTCCTTGAAATTCAACGTTACAGCCTTTTCAGCAAATCCCAGCTTTTCGGCTTTTGACATAATAGCGGCGATCGTTTCGGTATCGTTGACTTTGAGATAGTTCACAATGTCACGCTCAACGTCCTCACGCTTAATGCTTGCAGCCGACAGCACCACAAAGTTGCCGTCCTTATCGGTGATCGTCAGCTTGGGAGTTTCCTCATTTCTGAACTTCATTTTTGCAAAGCTGTAATTCTCGGTGAGGATATTGTCATCATCAAGCCGTATATCCTTTGCAAAATATTCAAGCTGCTCGACAGTTCGTGAGCCGCTGTAGTAAAACTGCTTCTGCTCATCGGTCAGCCTATTAGCCAAGATATTCGCCACCTCTGCCGCCTTGAAAGGCTCAAAGCCCATACGCTCGCCAAGCATACGTTCAAGCCTTGCCTTTGTGCAGAAATTCATTGTGATCTTCTTGCCGTCATTCATATCCGTAACAATGATCTTAGGCTTGTCCTTTTCCTTTACCACCTCGACTGATATTTTAGACAGCTCGCTCTGCATTCTGCGGTAGTTCTCCATAGCCCGACTGATCTGCTGCTCGTAAGCTGCACCAAAAATGCACTTGACATCCTCCTGTGCTTCCATAAAGCTGACAGGTATATCGTGGTCGGAACAGTACATCTGAAACCCCTCGACCTGCGTTTTTTCGATGGTTATCATCTTCTCTGCCTGTGCAGGCTGGTTTAGCTTCTGCTGTACTATGTCACGCACGATACTGTCAAGGGCTGCCTTATCCTTTTTATTAAAGAACACCGACAGCGTGTTATCCTTGTCCTTTTCCTGAACGCCTGCAAGCGGTATGTCAAGGGTTTTTGCCCTCTTTACAAGCTCCTTGAAATCAGCCTTATCAAAGCTCGGCAGCATACCTATCTCGCCGCCCTCTTTGAGCCGTTTGAAGCTGACCTCACCTCCGGAAAGTCTGGACTTTTTGCCCTTCATAGCCTTCGCCTGAGCCTTGTCACGCTCCTTATCAATATTTATCTTGATAAGCTCCAATAATATCTCATTCGCCTTTGAGATAATATCAACGCTGACAGTTACTCCTGCGCTGGCAACATCATCGCCGTGCATGGTCATTCCTCCTTTCTAACAATTTTTAGCCTTGAGATCGGTTCGCCTAAAACTGCTCTCATATATACTTAGGATTTCCGCCCAAAAGTTAAGTCAAAATCAGCTTATTTTCAAAATTTCGTAGAGTTCAACAAATTCCGTATTTGCTTTTTGGATGTTTTCACAACAGATTTCAGCTTCTGCAACAGTCGGCATTAAAATCACTCTAAGCTGCTCCAATGCAGATTTTATACTTTGTGTTACCGCAGATTTTGTGACTCCCTCTTCGGCTGCTATCTGATTTTTACTCATACCCATATAAAACAATTTATATATTCTTCCTGCCAACACTGGATCAATTTGCTTCATAGCGGAATATATCCATTCAGATCTTATGTTCTCTAAGCAAATGTCCTCTGCTGATGATGTTGTAATGGCTGCTTTCTGTGTCGGAGTCATTGCTTCTATATTAAAAGCTGTTCTCCAGGTATAGTCAAAATATTCCTCTCTGTGATGTCTCTTGCTATCTTCCAAAAGAAACTCATAAAGGTTTTTCTTGAGAATAAGGTATTCATCTCCGATATAGTTTTTTTCCGGATAAAACTCCTGCGCACGAATTATCACCCTATCATTTGTGTCCGTGTATCCTTTTATCTGCTTATACAGATCAGTAGGAAGTTCTATTATTTCCATTCCGGCAGGAACTTTCTTTACACAAGGAAAAAGCTTCTTAAAGTCGGTAGTAACAGTTTCAGACGGCTTTTTCATATTGCTCTTAACTGAAAAAAACTTCTCAAAGAGTCTCTCGCTCATTTTCTCATACTCTATTATCCCTATGTACCCGGGATAGAAGTCTGCCATTCTGATCTTGACGATTCCTGTCCTCTCATTGACGATGAAACTTGCCTTTGACTTAGAACTGCTGTTGTTCTTGATGTTGATCTCTGCTGTTTTCATGATAGTGTCCTTTCTGCGGACACACAGACAACGGATAACCCTCTCACAAACGACAAAAAGCCGGATGCATAACAAAACAGAGGGTGAATTACATTACCAAACTACCCGAAGGTAATTCGGTCAATGTAATCATCCGCTGCCGTATGCATCCGGCTTTCAATGATATTTATTCAGCTTTGGGAGCCTCTCTCCCTTGCTGTGAATATATCGTAACACATATCAAAACTATTTAGAAGGTACGAAGCGTACCCCTTTTCAAACCCTCATATATAAGGGCTTTAATACCATTTCAAAGATATTCTCTGTACCAAGAGCCACGAAAAAACAGCAGTTTCTGCGAACGAAGGGGTACGAATCGTACCCCCTCAGCTTCAAATAATTTTGTAAATAATCTTTTAACTCACCAGAATAAAAAAATACTGCCGAGCCGAAGCCCGACAGTATCAAAACATATTACTCAACAGGAACGAACAAATACGTCCTCGTTATATCCTTCTATAAGGTTTGTCAACGGTGCTGCACCGCATTCCAGCAGCTTTCTGTTCACCTCTGCAACCGATAACCCGTTCCACGCTATCATTGCATACCGATAAAGGTTCATATCCACAGTATCAAGCAGCTTGTTAGGAGAGCTTTCGATATATGCCTGTGCTGTTTGAGGGGACAGCTTCATAGCAATACTTACTGCCACGACCGCTTCAATATTGACCCTCTTATTAGGATTATTCCTCATATTCTTGATTGTTTCCTCTGATAGCCCTGTCTTTTCAGCAAGACACTCTACAGTAAAATGCTTCTTAGTCATCAGATCAACAGTCATTTGATTGAAGCTCTTGGTTGTAACTGCTCTTTCCTCCATTTGCAGCTCGATCTTCTTTCTCATTGCAAGCCCTTCCTCAGTTACAAGCGACTCACCGAACTTATCTGTATATACACATTTCTTTGCAGAGGACACACTTTTATGAAGAGAGCCGTTTGAATTTGAAGCTGTTATTTTCTCATACTTATATTCAAACACCAAACAGCACTCGTCCATATTTTCACGGGCAAAAACTGTAAGATGATTATTTCCGTCTTTATCAGTTTCAATATACTTTCGGTCATTTATACAATAATGACCGTCAACATAAAGATAGTTCCCTCTGTCGATCAATCGTCTGAATACGGGGTTATGCAAGTATTCCTGTATTCCGTCATACTCATCAATGGTGTACGTTTCGTTCTTTCCAAGCTTATCAAGATAAGGCTCGACCTGTTTACCACGAATAAACTGAGATATTCCACCGACCTCTCTGTACCCGAACTCTCGCAGTCTGCTTTTAGCTATAGTCTTTGTAACGCCAAAATACTCTGCCATATCCTCAACAAGACTTACCATACTGTCTATCGTTTTTACTCCGCCATAGCTTTCAAATAACTCAGCCGCCTTTTCCTTTCCCGGTTTTTCTTGTATGAGCATATATGCAGGCAGCTTGTTGGCTTGAAGCTCCATTATTTCCACAGGGGACCAATTAGTAACGTCTTTCTGCTTTGATGTTCTTTTACACATATATGATGACATCTGATTTCCATGTGTCATTTGCAGCATAAAATAGTAATAGCCAAGACGGTGATGTATCCCCTCGTGACAAGAAGTCGAGTTTATTTTTCCCCTTGAATCGAGGGGCTTTCTGTTTAGCAGGATAGTTCCGGGGTTTATCTCTTCCTCTTTGGCACTTTTTATCTCGGGATCATACACCATAGCTTTTCCAAAGCCATAGAAATATTCACCCATTACATTTTCCTCCGGGAACTCACCTACATATACTGCCAGCCCCATACTCTCTATCCAATCAATTGCACAGAGCCATTCCTTAGAATCAAGGTGATCAGGAATATCCTCCTCAATGATCTTCCGTGCCATTCGCTCATAATCCTCTGTGCTTGTCAGGACAGGCAGGAGATACTTATCAGTTCGGAAATAGTCCTCGAACAAAGAGCACACACCGCTTTCCTCTCCCAAAACTATACCGAGATAGTGACAGGTGAGGTGACAGGGGCGAAGATCAAATGTGTATCTTAGCCTCAATCTTGTCTTTACCGGATAGATATTTCTTTCATCATACCATTCAGGATATATCTCCAGCACTCTGAGCCCGACCTCTACATAAATATCCACGATAGTATCATATATCGGCTGCCCGAAAACTGATTCCGGTCTTATTATCTTAAAGCTGTCTATCCAGAACTGACTGATCTTCCAGCTATCTGATGACTTTTTATATATTTCAAGCAATCTCATATCACGAGAAACAGAATTCTTAAAGTCATCAATGAAATCCCGATGATAAACTTTCTTCAACACATCAATAACTGTATAAGGTTCTTCTTCAATATTTTCCTTCTGCTCATAAAGCTTTTTTCTCTCTGCCTCTGACATAAGCCTGATATTATCAATATCATAAGCATAAGGGCTGCGGATAATTGGTCGTTCTTTCAATTCTTTTAACCCCCTCCCAAGGTTAAACACGTCATAATAATATGGCTATTTTGTTATCGCTCCTTCAGTTCAAAATCTCCACAGTGTTCCTAGTCACAATTCAACGGGAAATTGCTCCCAAAGAACGATCCTGAGCTGCTGTGAGTATATTATATACCAAGCTTTTTGTTTTGTCAAGATGTATAAAGACTTGACAAATCAAGCTTTTTGTGTTATAATTTGGACAGTAGGATAAATGCGTAGGAAATATGTAATAAAACTCGGTTTTATTTTTATGCGTTATGACGAGAATTTTGTAGAAACGCACAAACTAATAATCGAAAGTTTGTTTGATTTTTTCTGCGGACACACATTTATCTCAGTAACGAAGGGAGCGTACTTATGGCACGCAAAAAAATTGATGAAACAGGGAACGGCGGAAAGATAATCGAGATCACGCCCTCAGTAGGCAGCAACGGCAAAGAGATACCTGTTGTCAGCCGAAGCATACGAAAATATCGTGAGCTGCGAGGCTTAGAACAGAAAGAGCTTTCACGCAGGCTTGGAATTGCAGACAGCTCTGTCGGCAATTGGGAAAGAGGATTTTCAAAACCTCCCCTTGACCTTATAGTTCCTATCTCAAAAGAGCTTGGTATCAGTCTTTATGAGCTTTTCGGCATAGAAGACCCTATGATGAAATATACAAAAGAAGAACAGAGGATCATATCAAAATACAAAGACCTGAACGAGCCACACAGAAAAGCTGTTGCTACGATGATAGATATGCTGGGCGATGCTGAGATAACAACAATAACAGAGAGCGATATTCCCGAGCTGACTGTACTCAGATACTTTAACCGCCAGCTTGCAGCAGGAATAGGCGATCCCTCCGATATGGACGATGACGGAGAGGAGATCTACCTATATTCCAACGAACTGATAGACAAGGCTGACTATGTATTCACAGTAAACGGTGAAAGTATGGAGCCGGTATATCATAACGGAGATATGGTGCTTGTAGAGAAAAGCAAGGACATTGAGTATGGTGAGGTAGGAGCTTTCCTTATTGGGAATGAAGCCTTTATAAAGGAAAGCCAGAAGGACGGACTCCATTCCTATAACAAGCGATACAAGACTATGAAATTCACAGAGGACGACAGCGTTCAAATCATTGGCAGAGTCATAGGGGTAATAGATGCTTCTGATTTTGCTTCACAAAGGGATACAGAGATATTTATGCTGCACGAACAGGGAAACATTTAGCATGAAGACTACATGATCAGCTTGATACGTTCATATTTTAATATTTTGAATTTAAGAGAGACTGAATTTCCATCTCAAAACAGCAATCCAAAATCACGTTATATAAAATCATCAAAAAAAGATATGCCAAATTATGAAACACATAATCCGGCATATCTTTTTTATCTTTTCATAACCCAAAATAAATTGGAATAACTTTGGTAACCAAATGGTAACCAAAAGCCGATTTTTGAGCTGTTTCGCAAAAAGCAAAAACCTCGCAAACGGCGTGTTTGCGAGGTTTTGTTTGGCAGGGGCAGAAGGGATCGAACCCTCGGCACGCGGTTTTGGAGACCGCTGCTCTACCA